>Ga0209188_1001272_pt1 | contig 20887 bp, 7 predicted proteins | sample C_130625_EF_Meta_FD_187307 | JGI IMG/M metagenome (GOLD analysis project Ga0209188, IMG submission 187307) | Freshwater microbial communities from Lake Croche, Canada to study carbon cycling - C_130625_EF_MetaG (SPAdes) (version 2) | ecosystem: Environmental > Aquatic > Freshwater > Lake | place... | reverse complement strand
GTGATGATTTTCAAACAATACTTTTTCATGAACTGTTTCAATTTTTTCATTTGAATAATTGTTCTTAAAAAATACGTTCTCTTTTGTATTTTCAATTGAAGCAGAAAATGACCTTTTAGCAGGTTTGGCATCTGAAACGTTATTGCTAAATACATTTTTAGTTCCCAATGCATCCTGCCGAAATGAACCTTCTAAAAATTCATTTTTGCCACCATAAGTCACATAGTTTTCAGAAATAGTAGAACCCTTTGTTCCATAAATATACAATCCGGCAACCTCGTCGCCAATGCCAAATCCATATTTAGACCCAGTACCAAAATCGCTAACTCTATTGCCACTGAACATAGTGTTTCCGCTAAAATTTTCTGCTATATTCCCCTTTTCGCCCCCATAGCGTTGATTGATGCCAAAATAGGCCACGTCTGCCACGTCGTTGTGAATCACAGAAAGGTTCTTAGTACAATTGGCATAAATACCCGAAGCTTGAAAAAAATCTTGCCCAATGTTTCTCACCACATTGTTGGAGATCAGCACACTATCGTTCAATCCCTTTTCCTTGAAAGAATGGTTATCGCCTAACAAAATGGCAGCGGCCGTTAAATCATTAAAAATATTCCCTTCAATTAAAGTCGATTTATTATAACTCGGCAGGTAAATACCAGCATTGGCATGACACAAAAAAGAACAGTTCTTAATGGTTAGATTCTCTGTGAATTGTGCATTGAATTGACCTTCCATAGAAGTATAATTTGGATATAAATCAGCTTGACTTCTTCCAATTTCTTTGGTATTGGGTGCTAACCAATTGCCATACTTAAATGTCAATCCTTCAAAACCGATGTTTTTGAGATAATTCGGTTCTGTTCCTTTCACATTTACTAATGTTTCTACAGTAGGGGCAACAATGGAAGCTTGATCTATTACCTCGCCACATTGAGGAAAATAATACACTTGATGGTTTTCTTGGTCAAGGTAAAATTCACCGGGTTCGTCCAATTCTTCTAAAGCATTGATTACCCTGATGGAATTGGTATTGTTATACACGTATGTTTTTGTCCAATCCATAAAATAGGGTTGTTTCATCACAATGGCAGATTCCGAATCGCTAATGGGTATGATATTATTGACCATTTGTTCGATATGCTTAAAATCACCCTCCTGAAAAATCCTGATTTGCGATAGCCGTTTATAAGTTTTAATGGCTTTTGTTTTAACAATATATCCATCCCATACTTGAGGTGTTTTTGGGTCGTCGTAAGGCATAGAAAAAACAGGGATAAAATCACTTTTCGCCTGCATCACCCTTCTATCGTTTACAAACAACTGTCGGAAAAAAGGAGCAAATCCGTCTTTTGGATCAGCCATTGCCACGAAATAATTTTTCCCCAACACCCGCTTCCAGTTTTTGATTTCCTTCCCACCGGAAATAATCACTTGTTCATTAGGATATGCTTTAAAAGTCAATTTTTGATGGTCTTTGCAAGCATCTTGATCATTCAATTCGAATGTTTTTGACAATGTGTAAACACCTGCACGGAGAATGATTTCCACATCATCGGGTGAAGTGGATATGAATTTTCTGGCTGCATTTTGTCCCTCCAATAAATTAATGAAAGGATGTTCCATGCTGCCGTTTTTTTCTTTTCCAATATAGGATTGGTTCACATAAATAGCATGTTGGGCAAAGCCAACGGATAAAGAAGTGTTGAAAATAATAAACAGGGCGATAAATAATTTCATGCAAAAAAGTAAATAAACCGGTTAAAAAAAATAATATAATTTGTATAACAAACGAGCTTTCTAACTTTTATGGGGCTTGAAACACTATAAAAGTTTTATGATGGGCTTATTCAAACTCAACCACCTCCTCCCCTTTTGTTATACCTTTTTCATTGTAAGCATCTATTTGGAAATAATATTTCTGCCCTTTGTTTAGGGCATTCAAATCATAGTGCGTTTTATTACCGATGATTTCTATCGAATTGTACAGTTTTTTAGGGGATACGCCGAATCGAATTACATAACCATTGGCATTATTGTTTTTAGTCCAATCCAATATTGCCTTGCAGGCGTCTTTCTCATTTCTTGATGCTTTTAATCCAGTTGTCTTTTCTGGTAATTTACCATCCCCGAAACCAAACACACGAATTTCTCGGATTGAAAACCGTAGTCCAGCCGTGAATTTTACATTTTCTACTTTTAAAAATCTTGCCTTAAAGGGTGCTTCAAATTCCAAATAATCGTGTGGATGGTCTTCTATATCTTGGCTTTTGTCAACAATCAATGACCATTTTTTTCCGTCCATCGAAGCATATAATTTATATGCTTCCACTACTTCCCTCATTCCCTTATAGAAATTGGGCTTTTCAGTTGCCCCGGCCTCTGCAAAATTTACTTGTATGGCATGGATAGTCTTGATGCTCTCTAAATCCACCGAAGCGTATTCGCCTTCGTTAGCGGTAGCTGCACTCCAAAAAGTTCTTACATCACAATCCGTAAGTTTTTTCCCATCAGATTCCTGATAATTTGAAGACACTTCTACTTTCTTTTGAGCGGAGAGTAGCATCCAATCGGGTTTGCTGTTTTTATTTTTCAGAAGAGGGGAAAAAGTTGGATAATCACCTAAATAGGTATCCGTATATAAATAGCCATCTTTATCAATACCTGCTCTAAAAAGACCTACCCTTCTTTCAAATCCATGCACCACGCTCACCCTCATGGTCTGTACACTTTGAAAGTTATTTTTACCTATATCCGCCATTGCGCCGTGACCCGCAGCCGCAATAAATCCTTCTGGTTTATAAGAAACAGGACTATAAGGCGCAAAAACAAAAGGTCCTTGTGGCGAGGTAGCTGTATAAAGTCCATTGCAATAAGAACTGCTGGAAGTGCCGGGCACGGCATATTGAAGGTAATAAGTTCCTTTATATTTATTTATCCATGATCCTTCCACCCAAGGATTGTTTCTGTTGGTTTCATTTTTATCTCCTGGTCTTTCAAACCCGTGGTTTTGGGTTTCACTTGTAAATAATGCGGTAGAGTCTTTAATGATTTCAAAAGTATTGGCATCGAAAATGCGATTAAAAATGGGTGCTTTATTGGAGCATCCCGCATATAAAATCAATGAATCATTTTCTACAAGAAAAGAGGGATCCCAGTCTGATTTTATCTCTTTCACCGCAACCCAATCGCCTTTTTCGGGCGCTTTTGATTTATACAACATGGCGTTAAATCCCGTTTTTACAGAACCAACATAATATAGCCATCCTTTGTACTCGAAAGTAGTGGGTGCATAATCCTCAATAGGCAATGTTTTGTTGGAAATTGGCACAAAAATCCATTTTACCATATCGGTGGAGTACCAATAGCCCGCTGACTTGGAAGCAAAAAGAAAATATTTTCCTTGATAGGTTTGCAACACAGGGTCTGCTGCTTCCCTACATCCAGGGTTGGGGATACTGAACCGATAACTAACATTAAGCGGATTGCAATAAGTTTTGGGCTGTTTGCTCAGCCTAACGTTTTCAAATTGCCCTTTAACTGTTGTAGAAGCTAATAAGACTGCGGCCAAAAGAAAGCGGCAGCCCATTTGATGATAATCCTTTTTTCTCATATAATTTTTCATAATTCTAAAATGCAAGTATTGATTTTTCAAAAATAACAGTTCTGTCAACATTAGCTTTTGCTGATTTTCAATACGGGTTAAAAAAGTGGCCCACTTCCACTAAAAAGTTATTTATCAACTCTAAAATATTATTTATCAACTCTAAAATATTACATATCAACTCCTAAAAATTATATGTAACCACTAAAATGTTATTTATCAACCCTAAAATGTTGTTTATCAACTCTAAAATGTTATTTATCAACTCTAAAATGCCATTTAACTCCTAGAAAATTCATCAAAAAATCCAATAAGTAACAATAAAAACAGGGTATAGGCTTGTTTTATGTGCTTATTAAGATTAATTATTGCGATTAAGCAGGTAAAGCCAGAGTGAAGGCGTTTGCCAAAGTCTTTTCATGTAAGGAAACCATAACTTTGACCTTCAAATATTCGTTACCTTTTAAAAATTTATTTCGTATGGCTAACACAAATAAAAAGTACTTGGAAAAAAGTGATAATAGTTGCCCACACACAGGAAAGTTGATTGCTAAAGAATTAGAAAGTAGCAATATGACCATGGCGGAGGTAGCTAGAAGAATAGATGCTTACCCTTCTGTAGTTAGGGCTTATTTACAGCAACCTTCTTTGCAAATTGGCATTTTGTGGCGGGTTGGTGCAGCTATCGGCTATCATCTGTTGGCTGAAATTGCCATGGCATTCAGCAAAGTATACCCTGAAATCAGCAATCCAATGATTGAAAAGGAACTGCAAGAAAAAAACGAACTCATTGCTGCTTTAGAGGCAGAACTGAAGGTTTACAAGGAAATTGTACAATCGAAAATGGGCGGGGGCGCATAAGACAATTACCAGCTATTTTAAATATTCGTTTCGCTTTGCAGTGCCTATTTAAACCGTTAAAACGGTTTGGCTTGCGAAATTCATTACAATAACCCCCACGGTTAAAACCGTGGGCTATTGTTGAACCTGTGAGTCAGATAACATTCCCATTAATGCCGGCAAAAAACAACTTCACCAACTTCCCGAAAGTTTGAAACTTTCGGGAAGTTGTAATTCCCAACGTTTATAAGATTTTGCAATTATTGCAACAATGCATTCACGCACCACAACATGGGTGCTTGACCATGCAGGTCGCCGGTGAAGCGTTTTCTATCCAAATAATATTGCCTGTCATTCTTTTTGTTCGTGCCTTCACAAATCTCTTTTAAATCGAAATTTTCATCCAAATATCCAGTTAAGGCAATCCATGCTTTTTTTGCTGCTTTTCCATAGGTAGCAACAGGTAACCACCCATTTTTTACACCTACAATAAAAGAAAAAGTGAACATGGCACTGCCAGAGGTTTCTACCCATGCCGATTTATCGGTTATCAACTGCCTCCACAAACCAGTTTCCGATTGATTGACCAACAATGCCTTCATCATTTTTTGATAGCCGCTCATAATTTTGGGGCGGTAGATATTGTTTTTAGGAAGCGATTGTAACAATTCGGCCATGCCAGCGGCCAACCAACCGTCTCCCCTGCCCCAATAAAAAGGCACATCAGGCGCATGGAAAAACAAGCCATCGGGGTTCTGCAGCGTGTCCAAATAAGCAACCATTTCCCTTGCCGCTCGATTGGTGTATTGCTCATTTTTGGTGGCACGGTAGGCTTGCACTTGAATGGAAGTAATCATGTACATATCGTCCATCCAAAAACGCGTTTGCCAACTCAATCCCTCTTTATACCAATTTTTCTCTTGGATTGTTAGCTTATCATATTCTTCAGCCAATAGGGTTTTGAACTGTGCATCCGCGCTTTTGATACCTAATTTAAAATAGGCGGAATCCTTTGTTTGGATAAAGGCCTCCAAGGGCAATACCCCAAAAACCGTAAAGTCCACATTTTTAGGAACAGGCACTAAATGCGCTTCACTACTCAGCAATAAAGCGGTTTTTTCCAATAAACGCTTGGATAAATCAGCATCCTTGGTTAGTTTGGCAAATTGAAACGCTCCGTACCATGTGCATACATCGGGGTAAGTGATATGGTCTGGTTTTTTTCCGTTCTTATTTCCAAAATTGGTATGTGGGGTTGCCATAAATCGTTCGGCTATTTTTTTACCGATTTCTTTTGGGGATGCACTCTTGGGCAAATCTTTAAAATAATCAGTACTCGAACCAGCTTTTTTCTGACCATACCCTTGACAACAACAAAATACAAACAACAATAATAAAAACTTGATCTTGTACATATTCTATGAAGATTTTTCTTTGACTGTAGTCTTACACTTTTAAAGGGTTCTAAATCCTATAAAGGGTTAATAATTAGTTTTTCCGCAAAAATGGGCGTAGACTCTTTCGGTGATTGGATAACTAAGTACACCCATTTTTGATTGGATATGCTAGATGGAATTTCAACTTGATATTTCAGGTTACTGATTGTATGCATGATTGATTTTTCTAACAAGGTCTTACCCGTGGCACCATAGAGGATTATTTGATAAGCACCTGAAGGCACATTGTCAAAATTGATGTTTATCAAAAGTTGTGTTATTGGGTTGGGGCTTATGGATATTTTCATTGGGTTTGTTGGCACAATTACCACAATAGCATTGCTGTAACCGACAGAACCATCCTCAAAAACCGCTTTTACCCTATAATAATATTGCTGACCTTGTTCCAATACCGTCTGATGGACAAATGAATAATCGGCTTGGATGGCATTCTTTCCTTGCACTGTTCCTATGTATATGAAATTATCATCCTTATTGCCTTGTTCCACTTCAAAACGCAGGATTTCCTTATCGCTCGAAACCCTCCATTTCAATATGGTTTGTTGCTTGTAATAAGTGGCTGACAATGAGATTTTTTCTATGGAAAGCGGCATTTGGACATTCACTTTAATGGAAGCTAAAAAGCCGCCTTCTTTCGTTTTAACGGTAACAATGGTTTGACCAAAAGCCAGTCCTGTTACTTGACCAAGGCTATTTACCGTTGCAATGGCTGGGTTAGAAGAAGTGTAAGATACTTTATTGATGGTGGCACTTTCGGGTAAAACAACAGGGTTTAATTGGATGATTTGATTGACATTGATGGAGGTATCGGTTGGCGATAATTGAATGCCTGTAACGGGAATATCGGTAATTTCCATGGCACCATTTGTATTGCTAGGATTGAACACAAAATAGCCTGGAGTAGTTACTCGCTTCGCATCAATGTCCGTAAAATTGAACACAGTATCCGAACCCACTTTCATAATAATCCCTAACCCATTTGTTCTATTTACAGTTTCAAAAACAACAGTGGTAAATGCTGAATATAAGGTCGTATTCCTAAGAATGGCAGTTCCTATACTTCCACTTGTACCGAAAAAGGTTTTAAAAGTGCCATCCCTATTTCTTCGTTGAATCTGAAAATTGGTATTGTAAAGCCCCGTTGTTTGCTTCTTAATAGCAATCAAATAATCATCTTGATTGGTTAGTCCACTCAAAACAGTAGCAGCCCGAATGGCAATCCAATGGGTGGTAGTAGCAGTATTTTCCGTTATTTTTAATTGAAATCCTGTTCGTTCGTTTCTATAAATCCCTCCCTTAAATGTAAAAGTTCCTCCTTTTAGATTAGCAATACCACCCGAAACAGTTACTGTTCCCAATTTAGTACCGCCGGTTTGATTCCAAAATTTTATGTTAGAACCAAAATAAACCCTCGAAAAATCAGTGGTATCTTCCACTTTCAAACCCCAATTTTCTTTTTCAACAGGCGTGGCAAGTGGGGTATAAGGCAAAAAAGTTAAAGATGAATTACTAGAATAATTGGTTGGAAGAATGGTTTGGTCTCTTCCATATACCCTACATTCCGCCCAACTCATAGATCGACCAAAAATCCTGATGTACTTGTAACCAAAACTGTCAATACCTACTATTTCAAATGTATTGTATGCAATAAGAACAGATGTACCCAAATAAGTTATTAAATAAGGGAAAGGTTTTGCTGATTGTCCGCCTAAAATATTGTAAGAATTAAAATTTGGGTCATTAGAAACGCGTACTTCAAACAATTGCCGATTAGCTGGATTGGCATTATTATATTCAGGCACCAATTGCAATTTATTAATAGCAATAGGTTTTGGAAAAGTCAATTGAATCCAAGAGCCGTTGGTTTCATTGCCAGCCGCTGGTTTCCAGAAGGTTGCCACTTTTTGATCCGTGATATTGGTCGCTTTGTTGGTGGTAGAAAAATTGGACGAGCTGGTGACGGTCGCTTTTTTGGCAATATTCGTTCCGTCGCCAAATTCATTTAATAAGTATTGATAGGCAGGTTCTAAGCCCGCATTATTGATAATGGTTTGCGCACCAGTAGACCAAGCCGGAGCATTAGGTTCATAGGAAAACCCGACTGTATCGCCATGGGCTGTTTTTTTAAATTGCCCGAGTACATTGGCATAGCAGTTGGCAAACAATAAAGTATCTGATTGGGTATTATAAGCATCATACCAAGAAAAAGATCGGGCAGCAGGTTTACAATCTGCTACGTTGTTTTCCCAATAATTGCCACAACCATATTGATCTTGGCGGTAAGCCCCTTCCAATCGTTCGTCCTTGCCCCCGTATTGCACATAATTGAATTGAACTTTCGAGGTTCTGACCCCAAAAAAATAAATTCCCGCAACTTCATCACCAATACCAAAACCCAACTTAGCAGCCGTTCCATAATTGGTTACTTTATTGTATTGAATCAAGGTGTTACCAGTATTGGCAGCGGCCAAAGCACCCGTTATTTCAGCAATTGAATTGCCATATCGTTGATTGATACCAAAATAGGCCACATCAGCAACATCGTTATGAATGATACTTAAATTTTTGGAGGCATTGGCATAAATGCCAGATGCTTGATAAAAATCAGCACCTATATTTCTTATTACATTGTTCTTGATTAAAATATCTTGGTTGACTGAAGTATCCAATAATATAGTACCGTTATTCCCTTCGCCGATAATTACCGCAGCAGCCGTTAAATCATTGAAAATATTCCCTTCTATCGTAATGTTGTTATTGTTTGATTTAAGATAGATGCCCGAACTAGCAAATTGCTCAAAACGGCAATTTTTAAGAGCAATATTTTGAGCATAAACCATCGAAATCTGCCCTTCAATGCTGGTATAATCGGAATACAAATCCGCTTGACTTCTTCCAATTTCCTTAGTGGTGAGGTTGGAACCTGTCCAATTGCCATATTTGAAATCAATGCCTTCAAATTGAAGATTCTGCACCCTGCTGGTACTAGTGCCAGTTAGTTTTACCAAATATTCCGTAGCAGGCACTATCACTTCGGCAGTCGACATGTTTTCGCCGGGTTGGGGATAATAATATAATTTCCTGGTAGTACGGTTCAAATAGAATTCGCCCGGCTCGTCCAATTCTTCAAAAGCATTTACTACTTGTAATTGGTTAAGGTTGTTGTAAACGTAGGTCTTAGTCCAGTTGTCATAGGCGGGATTGCGCATCATCAATACCTGTTCGGAATCGCTGATATCAGCTATGCTACTTAATATTTGTTCCACATGCTTGAACTTGCCTGTTTGAAATATCCGGATGTCAGATAGGTTGGCGTAGGGCTTAATGGCTGCTTTTTTAACAATGTAGCCATCTGCCACTTGGGTAGAACCTACATTGTCAAATGGTTTGGGATATACATTGATAAAATCGCTTTTGGCTTGCTTACAGCGCCTGCCATTCACCCAAATTTGCCTGAAATAATCGGGATAGGTAATAGTTCCAGTAGTGGGCACGTTAGCTACGAAGTACTCCTGACCAGCCACTTTTGTCCAGCCTGTAACCTGTTTACCGCCACTAACGATTGGCCTTTCGTTGTTGTAGGCTTTGTATACCACGTTGAAACCATTGTTCCCCCCATCGGGTGCATTGAAATTGAGGGTGGCATTCAAGGGATAATTACCGCCTTTTAAATAGATATATAAATCCGCGTTCAGCCCAGAGGACAAACTCGACAAATAACTTCGAACGGCACTTTGAACCTTTGTCAATGATTTAAAAGGTGCTGCAAAAGAACCATTGTAGGTGTCTTGCCCAATGACTGGATCTACATAAAAAGGCTGTGCATTAAGAATATCCATCATCCTTAAAACCATTACCACTACCAAGAATGATCTGTAGAACCCAAGCCTTGAACCTTTGCCATAAAAGACACTTTTTTTCATCACCTTATACAATTTTTCATTGAAACCCTTATAAATTTTTCGGAAACCCGCCCAAGGGCAATAGATTAGATTGCAAATTAATGCTCAAATTGTTCCATTTTGCATTGAACATTCTGTCTTTAATTCCAAATTCAGGTTTCGAAACGGGTATTTTCCTCCATTGTGTCCCCATGGAAAAGGTAAATGCCCAAATAGCTTCTTGTATGGCATTCAGATTAAATTCCTTTTCAGCTCCGGTATACAAAACATAATCCAACCAAGCATCTTTTCCATCTCCCCCTTTTTCCCAATAGCCTTTTAGTTTATCAAAACTTGCTTGAAATAGGTGTATTTGAAAGTTCATATTATCAATTGTGAACTTAAAAGGCTCATTCTCTTTCGCTGGAATAACAAAATCATCCAAAGACTTCGTACCACCGAACCTGAAACGTAAACGCATATCTTTAGCCTTGAACTTTCCATTTTTAATTTTATCAAGGCCAATATGTTTATCCCCGCCGAACAAAAACAAATTAATACCAGCCAAAACATTGGTGCCTTCTTGTTGAGTAAAAATGGCTGCGGAACTAAAATCATAATTGTTGTGCAAGAATTGGAATTGCAAATAACGAGGTTCTTCTTTCGTTCCCCAATAGGCTAAGAACGGGCGACGTTGGTTCCACAAACAAGAACGATTGGCTGTGGAAAGCGTGAATTCTTTTTCCAACAAAGTAGTTCCAGTCAATATTGGCTCATTAGGTTCAAACACATCTTTTTCCAAACGAGGATAAACGGGGGAAATAAAATAGGAGAAATATTTTTCAGGCATATCATACTCCAGCAAGATTTCATTGGCTTCAAACTTCTTTACTCCCATATTTACTTTTCCTTTCGAAGCTAGATTCAAGATAGCATACAATTTTTCTTGCTTGAGAAAAGTGGAGTATGACCTACTGTTGGGGCCTGCCCATTGGCCGGTAGGTTTATGATAATGACGGGCGATGATATCCCATGCCACATCATTTAATTTTTCCACCATTGCCTTGTCCGTTGGTTCTACAATGTGCTGCTTCATCCTTGAAATTTCATCCAAAGCAGTGATTGTATAAGCAGGGCTATTGTATTCAGTAAATCCCTTTTTCTCAATGGTATAATCGTAAAATGTTTTCAACCTTTTGGCAGCATATTCCTGCATTTCCGGCATATCGAACAAGTGGGAAACCATATAAGTAACATATGTGCCCATAATAGCAATATTGGTGTAGCTGGGTCCTTGATCTCGTTTCTGGATACAATGGGCAGCCAATTTCACAGATGCCACAATTTTCGCAACGACGCTATCGGGCAGGCGTTGCTTGTGAAACATATAAATATCCAAAAGGATAACGCTGAAAAAATCGGCCATATTAAAATCAGGCGGTGTTCTTTTGGTGGCCAATGGTTCTTCTTTAAAATAAGGCCACAACCCATAAGTTTTGGAATTGGGATTTACATCCTGCAACGCAATACTCGCCAAAATAGCTTTGCAGGCTCGGTCTATGTGTTTATCCTCCAATGTATTCAATAGCATCCGGGCATAGCTAAACGTATTTCCCAACCTATGATAGGTAACCCCAACGGTATCGATATGGTATTGCCATTCGGTTATCTTGGTCCATACCATGGCTTCTTTTTCATCATAATCAACGCCTTTGATGCCATTTCTTACCGCTTCCAATTGCTCTTTGGACAATTTTGGTATTGAATACTTTATAAACTTATCCTGATAATCTTGTGCATGCAAAAGATTCATCATCAAGAAAAGGGCGGCAAGCACCGCTAAAAACCCTTTTTTCATATTACTCAATTAAGTTGGTTGTTCATCGAAAACCCCGTTATCAAATCGGTTTTTTGAAACAGCGATTGTTTGTTTCAATTTTGCTTTAAATTGTTCTATTTGGGGCAGTTCTGTGAAATAAAAAGACTTAAAAATTCTTTATCGAAAGCAACTGTATGAAATGCGTCCAAGTCAATTTTGTCATCAGTGATGACAAAATGTTTTTGGGGAAGTAGTTGTAAAACTTTATCATCTGCGCTAAATTTCTTTCTCCAAAACCATTACCGTATAAATCAGAAAATTTTGCGCTCTGTGATTGTAAAATTTTCTTGCCATAATCCGCACGGTTATTCTCCATGATGTGCTCTGAAATATGCCTACCTACATGCCAGTACATGAGGGTTAGGTTGGAATTGATCTGTATAAATGTCCGTTTCCTACTCTCTTCAATCAACTTCACAATGTCAGCAAACAAAGGCTGAAACGACTTTTCCGCTTCTTGCTTCATACGTTCAAATTTTTCATTTGATTTCCGCAATACTAAATCATTGGTTATTATACAGCGAATTTGAATTGTAATTTTAGCCAATTGTATCAACTTCCAGAAAGTTTAAAAACTTTCTGGAAGTTGTATCATTATCAAGTTTTCAATAAAAAAACAAATCGACAACAAATCGATATAGAATATGTGTTATCAAAAAAAACTAGACATAAACATTGAATCTTCTTTTAAAAATTATCCATTTATTTCCACTCAACATCAGAATCCATCAACCTACAAAGCCCCATTAATTTTCTTTTGCTTTTCTTCTTTGGTAACGTTCTTTTTAAATTCTACATTTTCAAATTTAATCACTATCGGATTGGGCCATTGATTGTTGGTATAAAGCCGATGACCGTTTACGGCACTAACCACCAAACCAATGGGCGTACTTGATGAATAGACTTTTGCATCAAAGCCTTCCTTGTATTCTAATAAGCTGCTGCCGTAGCCTAGAATGTTTACTTTGGTTTTAGCATTGGATTGCAGGGTCTTAAAAACAAATTCCTTTCGGGTACCATATTTCCAAGCATCGCCCCCTTGTACAAATGCGTAAACAGTGTTGGTGTCTTTTGCTTTGGTAAACCACACATTACCTTCCTTGGATAGGTTCCAAGTACGTATATCATGGATTGCTTCTTGATTGACCAAGTTCCACAAAGCCAATTCCTGCAAGCGAGCTTCCTGCTCAATTTGCAGTTCGCCATTGGGTTTGGGCCCCACATTCATGAGTAGATTACCGCCTTTTGCCCTTGTTTCAATCAACATATTGATGATTTCGGTGCCGCTTTTATGAGGGTCGTTGGTGGGTTTGTATTGCCAATCGGTGCCCATGGTAAAGCAGGCTTCCCAAGGCCCGGGGATGGGTTTGTCGGGCAGGTTTTGTTCAGGTGTTTGCATTTGGCCGCGAGTTACGATGATGTCCGGTTGCAATTTCCACGCATATTCCTTAAGCCCTTCGGCGGCACCGTCAAAGAAAATGAGGTCTATTTTTCCATAATTGGATAATAATTCCTTCAATTGTGCCTTGTCCAAATTCATCAATCCCGGATTGTTGGCGGGATAGTGTTGAGGATGTTGCAATCGACCGATGGGTATCTTGTTTTCATACAAATAATTAAAATCATCGGGGGAAAAATAAACCCCTATGGCAATGCCCTGTTTGCGAAACGCATCGAATAATTCTTTGGTAATATCTCTTTTGAAAGGGGTGTTCATCACGTTGAATGGGGTGGTTTTGGTATCCCACATGCAAAAACCTGAGTGGTGCTTGGTTGTAAAAACCACATATTTCATACCCGCCAATTTTGCTGCAACTGCCCATTCCTCTGGATCAAACTTCTTAGGATTGAAGGTTTTGGGCAATTCATGTACCAACCTATCCACATAATCCGCCGAAGCACCCGCCATGGAATGGCTGATAACTGCCCCAACTTGCGAATCGAAACTCCAATGGATGAACATGCCAAAACCCCAATCGATAAACTGTTGTTCCCTTTCTGGTTTGTTGGCGGTTTGCTGAGCCTTTGTAGCAAAGGAAAATAATACCAATAAGCATACGATGCTGTAATATAACGACTTTCTATTCATGCAAATGATTTATACAATGAGTGACTAAGAATAAAATTATAAAATACAAAAGTGGGATTGGGCTATCTGAATTATCCGTCAAACTCAAATGTTCTCCAAAAATATTATTGAGCAGATTTCAATGAAGTTTACGCTGAAGCCTCTTGCAGTAACAAAATCAATGACCTAAATACATTTTAAAAGCAGCTAATTTACACATCAATAGCTTTAGCAATTACATAAGTTGAAAATTGGCATTTTTATTTGTTACTAGTACCCGATTAGTGCAACACTGTTTTAAAGCTGATATTTTGCCCCCAATCGACTCCCGCCAATTGGCGGCAAGCAAAAAGAGCCTCCGAAAGCTTCCCGACAACTGGCGGCAAGCAAAAAAAGCCTCCGAAAGTCTCCCGCCAATTGGCGGCTAACAAAATGAGCCTCCAAAAGCTTCCCGACAACTGGCGGCAAGCAAAAAAAGCCTCCGAAAGTCTCCCGCCAATTGGCGGCTAACAAAATGAGCCTCCAAAAGCTTCTCGACAACTGGCGGCAAGCAAAAAGAGCCTCTGAAAGCCTTCCGCCAATTGGCGGCATATTAAAGGAGTCTCCCTGAGTATCATTCCAATCCCTCTTCTACTCCACTTTCATCCATTTACCTGCCCAAACCCTTTCGGCGTTATCAAACAACTGTATGGAATACATACCTGTTGCCCATTGTTTGCTGGGGACGGAAAGTGTGGCATTTTTATCTGTAGCTGGGTAGGTTTTGAAATAACACATTTTACCTGCTAGGTTATACACTACAATGGTTGGCTTTTGCAGGCTGCGCTGAACCGCTAGTTGCAATTGACCTGCATAGGTGTTTAAGACAACTATTTCGGTGGGGCTATTTGGTTCACGATTAATGTTTACTCGCTGGCTGTATTCAGGTAGCCCATTAGGTTGTATGCCCACTATCCTGTACAGATAGCGAGATATTGATGCATTAAGTTGCGTATCTATTATTGCATAGTCATTAGCCTTATTATTTGGTATCAACGTAGCAATCGTGTGGAATTGGCGACCATTATCTTCACTTCTTTGAACTTCCATCGTTTTTATGGCAACATTATTCATCAGTTTCCATTGAATGGAAATGGCATTTTCCTGATGCCAACGAGCAACAAGATTGGAAAAAACAGTAGGCAAAGTGGTGGTTGATTGTAGTAGCAATACAAAGCGATTTGTGCCCAAACTTTGTGTATCGGCGGTTATTTGAAATGGATAGACCGGATTGCTGTTGATAGGTTGGTATTGTTGCAAATAGCGATCGTAGAGCTGAATTGTTCTATTAGTAATACCTCCAAAGTCAGTACACTTTAATTGGAAATTACCACTTCGATTGCTAGAAATAGAAAGTCGAATGGTGTCAACAAGTTGGGCATTGTAAAAAGTACCAATGGCTAATTTCCGATTTCCTTTTAATATGCCTAAAGACTGACTAGCATTGCTCAATGAATTGGCGTCCCAATCAGACAGGTATTGGCTGCTGCCATTGGCATTTAGGCGGACTACAGCCTCGTCCAACAAACTATCCTGATCGTCCCTAATTCCAATACGGATAATTTCAGTATTGCCCGAACCAAAATATTGAAAATTGGGAATGGTATTATTGATTTTATGTGTTTCTTTCAGCAATAAACTTCCGTTCTGTTTTGCCTCCACAAAAAATGCTTGCCCTACCGCCAGCCAATCACCATTTGTATTGTTATAGCCTGTGGCAGGATTGGAAATAATGCCTGCCGAGTAAGTGGTGTAATTGCCATTTCCATAAGGGCTATATGTCCACATTTTATTGTTGATGACGTTTGCATTTTCTGCTTGAATGGTCGTAAAGCTGATTGCACAAGGATAGGGATTTGCTACCAAAGTGTTTTTGTTAAAAGTTGTATCTAATAATGGTACAGAGATATTGCCTTGCGACAAATTTCCTGTTGCTTCCAACACTACATTAACAGGAGCTGTGGGATTATTGCTATTCAGCTGATTGGTACAATTTCCCACATTTCTATCACCACGAATATTGATTCTATATCCCTTGCCCTGCTCCAATTGGGTGGCATTGGTGTTTGAAATGGAAGCCCATCGTGTGCCATTAATAGGCTGAGCATTATATACATACATGCTTGGTGCATTCGATAAAGTCCGGTCAAATCCATTGCTGTTAAAGGCGGTATTGCCCGCACCGCAAATCGTACCACCTGTCCCTGTACCCGTAATATAGACTTGCTTTTGCCAGCTATTGCCTACCAATACATTGCTCACTGCGCTGCCGATAAAGCTGTATTTGCGAGCGGATTTAGCAGGTATATACAACTGACTGGTGACATTACCCGTGATGACACCGCCCAAAGTCGGCACGGAAGCAACGCCCGTTGCCGATGCCAGCAACACTAAATTGCCATTGGAAGCCAATATGCCCTTCGTGCAATTGAGGGTGTTTTTGATGTTTAATGGATTGCTTAACGATACCGTACCCACTGCGTTTATTGTTAATGATGCGAGGGTATTGGAAATACCAATGGATTGTTGGCTCATGTTGAGGGTACTTGCTATGTTGAGTTGCAAAGAAGACAATGGCGAACCAATCACTTGTCCGTTCCCTAATAGTGAATCTTGAATCGTTAAGGAAAACCCATTCAACGAAAGTGAGCCGCCAGTTTGGATGGTACATTTCTTCACAACCGTATTTCCTTGCAAGGATGGATAATTGGGCAGTCCTGTTCCAATAACAATATCTGACCCCGATGTCGGCACAACGGCATCCTGCCAATTATTGGCAATTGACCAATTCGTATTTACTGCCCCTGTCCAAGTGTAACTAACACCGGGTATCCAAACAGTAGCCAAAGCATAGTTGGCATTGTTTAACACAAATGAGCTATTGGAAGTAATGGTATTTACTGGGCTATTGATATTTGTTCCCCCTAAAGTGGTATAGTTGGTGCTTGATGGGGTGCTTCCAGTAACGATGATGTTAGCAGTCCCAAAAGAAGCATCCGTTAATCGCATTTTGGTATTCGAAAAACTTCCGTTATTCACCGCAGCAGTGATTGTCCAATATTGATTGGTGTTGAGCACATAAATGCCATTGTTCCCGCTTCCGCCTGCGTTCGATGCAATGACCTCTGCCTTGATTTCGGCAAGATTGGAAGAAGATGTGGTGGTGGCATCAATCAGTTCCGCCGGATTATAGTTTCCTCCCTTTCCGATGGGGAATACATAAATGCTACCTACAGTTAAATTCTGTGGAAATCTTCTTTGCAATGGTCCGTTGATATAACTCGTATTGCTTCCACCTACAATGGCACTTGTGGCAGTGTTAGTGATTGTCAAAAGATTTGTGGCAGTTGTTGTCAATAAGCCATTTGTTAGTGTCAAGGTAGCTGTGCTTGGTAATGATAATGCGCTGTTCAAGGTTACGCCATTGCTATTGTTGATGGTAAGATTAACAGCATTTGTAACACTACCCAACAACCCAAAAGTTTGTAAAGCACTTCCGTTGAACACCAAATTCCCTACTTGTGCGCCAGGGTTGGTAGTTGAAGTACTTACCGTTGTTTGAGTTGTAAAAGTTCCTGCGGTCTGATTGAAATTGCCTTTCACGTTCAAAATACCTGTACTTGAACCTGTTGCTGTGTTTGTTATGTTATTAAGGATAAACGTACCCCCATTCTGTGTGAAATTCCTAACCGTAAAAGAAGAAGTAATTCCCGTAGTTCCTGAGTAATAATCACTTGCTACATATACCTGACTTTTTGAGGACATGGTAAAATCACCTGTTACTACCCAGTTATTATTACCTCTACATAAATTGAAAAGCACACTATCAATAGTCAAATTACCACCTATGTTCACACTGTTAACTGCGCCATTAATAAAACCGAAATAGCTACCGATAGAACCTTGTTTCACTGACATATTGCCTGTTACCGTGAAAGTACTTGTACTGCTTCCAACAAGATTGTTCAACCGAATGCCCCCACTACCGTTGACCAATGGGGTATTCCAAGTGAATGAAGCCACCTTGGATGGCACATTATTAAATACAGTAAGAGAAGAAGTTGCGTTCACCAATGCTTGTACAGTTACGTTGGCATTTGTAAAATCTGCTAAAGGAAATGATTGTGTTATGGAGCCATCTGGACGGTTATGGATATAATTACTACCAGAAGCAAATACCAAGTTGGTAGCAGTACTTGTAATAGCTCCAGTATTTGTTATTGTTCCTGATACAGTTGTAGTGCTGTTTGTTGCGATATATGTGTTGGCATATTGACTACTAAAACTTGGATTAATTGTCAAACTTCCTGCAATGGAAGCAGTAGTTGCTGTTCCAGTAAAGGCAATCGATAGCGCATCGTTGGAGGCAGTGCCTGTAGCCAAGGATAAAGTACAACCTGTTGGAATGTCCAAATCAGTACCTGCTAAACTTCCAAAACCAATTGTAAACGTTCTTGCAGAACCAGTTGCCGCTTGTAGGCTTACCGAAGTACTTGAACCAGACAATATCAATTGACCGATGGTTTGGTCAGGCACGTTGGTGATGATGCCAGAAGGCGAGCTTGTAAATTGTAGAATATCACCACTGCCCAAGCTGGAACGGTTTGGACTCCAGTTAGTAGCCACTTGAAAATCGTTGCTTGTAGCGCCTGTCCAAGTATATACTGCTGCCCTTGCAAGGGCAAAAAAGTTATTGGGTATTGTTGTGGTGCTTGAAGAAGAAATGGTATTGACCGGTGAATTGATGCTTGCACCTCCAAGCGAAGCAAAATCAGTTGCACTCAAAGCACTTCCCACAGCAATTAAACTTGCAGAACCATAACCCGCATCTGTAAACCGTAATGTAGTGTTGGTGAATGAAGTAGGATTGGTTGCTTTACTTATTTGCCAATAACGGTTTGTATTTAAAATCAAACTACCGCCATTTCCTGAACCACCAGAACTTGAAGCAAATGCTTCTACCCTTATTTCAGACAAATTTGTAGAAGAAGTTGTGGTAGCATTTATCAATTCTACTGGGTTATAACTGCCGCTTTTGCCAACTGGAAATGCGTAAGTAGTACCAGAAACTAAACTTTGTGGCAATCTTCTTTGCAAAGGTCCGTCCACATAAGCAGATGAACTGCCTGTGATGGCACTTGTGGCAGTGTTGGCAATAGTTAATAAATTGGTCGAGGTTGTTGTTAATATACCACTTGTCAAGGTCAAGGTAGCAGTGCTTGGTAATGATAATGCACTGTTTAAGGTTACGCCATTGCTATTGTTTATTGTAAGATTCACAGCACTTGTTATGCTGCCAGAAAGTGCAAAAGTTTGAGCACTGCTACCATTTAATACCAAATTTCCTGTTTGTACGCCTGGGTTAGTGGCAGATGTACTCAATGTAGTAACTGTAGTAAAAGTTCCTGCGGTCTGATTAAAATTGCCTTTCACGTTCAAGACACCTATACTTGAGCCAGTTGCGGTATTGGTTATTGCATTGAGCGTAAACGTACCACCGTTTTGTGTGAAGTTTTGTACAGTCATTGAAGAAGTAATCGAGGTAGTTCCAGCATAAAAATCACTTGCTACCGAAACTGTACTTGTGGCAGACATGGTAAAATCGCCCGTAACAGTCCAATTCATCGTTCCCCTACTGATATTTAAGTAGGTACTGTCCAGCGTACAATTCCCACCGATATTGACGGTGTTTACAATGCTACCAATTACAAAACCAAAATAGCTTGCGCTATTACCTTGTTTCACAGACATATTACCGGTGACAGTGAAAACAGTAGTACTTGCGCCAACAAGACTGCCCAACCGGATACCCGCCTGACTCGTAACCAATGGGGTGTTCCAAGTGAAAGAAGCCACCTTAGATGGAACATTAGTGAAATTGGTTGGATTAATTGTTGCATTGACCAATGCCTGTACCGTAAAATTGGCATTGGTAAAATCGGCTGTTGGAAAATTTTGGGTTATTGTACCGTCGGGACGGTTATGGATATAATTACTACCAGCAGAAAATACCATGTTGGAGGCGGTGCAGGTAATAGCCCCTGTGTTTGTTACCGTCCCAGAAACAGTGGTCGTGCTATTTGTGGCAATATAAGTATTGCTATATTGGCTTGTAAAACTTGGATTGATCACTAAACTACCAGCATTGGAAGCCGTAGTTGCTGTTCCTGTAAAAGCAATTGATAAAGCATCGTTGGAAGCAGTCCCTGTTGCAAGTGTAAGTGTACAACCATTTGGCACATCTAAATCTGTACCGACTATGTTCCCATTGCCAATTGTCAAGGTACGAGAACCACCCGTTGCAGCTTGAAGGCTAACGGATGTATTACTTCCACTTATTATCAGTTGCCCTATATTTTGTGTTGGCACATTGGTAATAGTGGCATTTGAGGTAATTTTTAAAATGTCATTAACAGCAAGGGTTGTTCTCGAAGGAGACCAGTTAGTTGCAACCTGAAAATCAGAACTCCCTCCAAGCCACGTATAGCTTATTGGTCCTACTGTTAATACTGCTGTGATAGATCCTGCTGAATACATACCACTTGCATCTTGTGTAGCAACAATAGTTGCTGTTCCCGTTCCTACTATAGTAACCGTGTTACCGCTAATGGTTGCTACGTTGGTATTGCTACTGCTATAACTAAATGCTCCTGAACTGTTGGAGCTTGGTGCTGTCAAAGCAAATGCAGTATCCCCAATGTTCTTCGTGATATTACTAAACGAACCGATTGTTGGAGCTATTCCATTTACTGTTAATATAGACGTAGTAGAACCGGATGAGTAATTGCCATTCGCAGCTTGTATTGCAGTTATAGTCGAAGTGCCTGCTCCTACTATCGTTACTGTGCTTCCACTGATTGTTGCTACTGAGGTGTTGCTGCTGGTGTAACTGAAGGTGCCTAAACTGTTGGATGTGGGGGCTGTTACTGTAAATGGGGCATCGCCATAATTCTTATTAATCGAACTGAATGTTCCTATCGTCGGAGCTATAGAGTTTACTGTTAATGTAGCAGTGGTTGAACCCGATGTGTAATTGCCGTTCGCTGCTTGTGTTGCCGTAATAGTCGAAGTACCTGCACCTACTATTGTTATGGTGCTTCCACTGATTGTTGCTACAGC
>Ga0209188_1001271_pt1 | contig 20903 bp, 29 predicted proteins | sample C_130625_EF_Meta_FD_187307 | JGI IMG/M metagenome (GOLD analysis project Ga0209188, IMG submission 187307) | Freshwater microbial communities from Lake Croche, Canada to study carbon cycling - C_130625_EF_MetaG (SPAdes) (version 2) | ecosystem: Environmental > Aquatic > Freshwater > Lake... | reverse complement strand
TGTAGAAACGCACAGGGGTGTTGCTGGTCTTGCTGGGGAGGTAGCGCGAGAAATCGGAAACCGAGTTCTTGATGTCGCTACCAACGATGGCGAGAAGATCGCCACCCTTGCCCGTCACGCTCCAGCGCTGCTGAAGCACGCCACGAAGGGAATCCTCGGTGAAAGCACTCAGGTTGCCAGAGTAGATCTGGCTGCTTGAGAGCAGCACGTTGGACTGACCGAGGGCTACGGAGTCAGCCGAGGCGGAAAGCCACTGACCAAGACCACGGGTCTTGTAAGCGACCGATCCTGTTCCTGCAACCGCGCCGTTGGCGCTGAGACAGGTAGCCTCGATGTCGCGCTTGACCATGACGACGGCCTTGGCCTTCGCACGGGCAAATTCCGTAGCTCCTGCCACACCTTGGGGATCAGGGTTGTTGACACCGGCGACGGTAGCGACGGTCTCCTCCAAGCGGGACACGCCGGGGACCCGACGGAACTGCTGGATGTAGGTGCCGATGCGGTAGCGGGTCGACGCAAAGTCGGCTGCATCCGTGTAGGCGACCTCGGTGCCGTCAACGGTTCCGGCGGTGCTGGTGGAGGGGTAGGAATCCACGAGCCACTCAACGTAGGCGTTGGTGGGTTTCTTGGAGCCCTTTTTGATGGAGGACGTCAGGACGGTTTCCTTGGCGTCCACGACTGCGATGATGTCGGAGAGGTCTTCCCTCTTACCGATCGAATTGAGATAGCTTGTAGCTGCCATAATTTTGTTGGTTTAAGTGTTTGAGTTGAATTAGCCGCCGAAGTAGGCCGCGAGGTCATCCACGCTTCCGCCAGTGACCACACGGTCAAAGCGGTTGGATTTCCCTTTGGTTGAGGCGGCTGGTGGCCTGCTGGCCGAGGACTTGGGGATCGCGGGTGCGATCACTTTCCTGGTTGCAGGAGGTGCTGATTTTTTTGCGTCGGAACCTTTGGATTCAGCCTGCTTGGCCCGCTCAAGGCGGACGTTCATTCCGAGCATGGCATCGCCGATCACCATTTCGTAGCCGGGCAAGCGCTTGAGCGCCGGGACCTGCTTGAGGGTGTCAACGAGCACTTTGTGCTCGGCGGAACCTGTTTTGAAGAGTTCAGGATAGGTTGACTTGGCTTCCGGGAGGATGGCCTCCCGCTGGCGAAGGTATTCCCTCCGAGCCGGGGCATGGTCAGTAAGAAGAGAATCGGTTTGCGCGATGTATCGGGCAATTTCGGCACGATCCACATACCGCTCCGTACCGTCCGGGTTGGTCACCGTGGCACCGTCGGGATTCTGCAGGGCCCAAGCGCGGACTTTCTTGGCCGCAGAAACCTTGGTTTCCAAATCCTCGACGCTGTCCATGTCGGCAAGAGGGTCATCGGCAGTTGGCTCAAGCTTAATCGCGCTGCGCTTTTCCACTTCGGCTTTGAGCGTTTCGTTTTCGGCGCGGAGGGATTCCGCTGCGGTTTCGGCCTCTTTGCGTCGCCGGGTCAACTTGTCGATCCGTTTCTCGAGCTTCTTAACGGACTTATCCTCTTCCCCCTCGGGCGCTTCTTCCTCTTCCTCATCATCCTTTTTGTCTTCAGACTTGTCATCCTCGGACTCTTCAGGTTCCACCGCTTCCGATTCCTCTTCTTGTGCATCCGTTAGATCGGGCTCAGATTCGGCCTTGGATTTTGTTTTTCCAAGCGCTTGAGCCACCTCCGGAGGCAGATGTTCTAGGATGTCACTGAAGGATTCCTCAGCTTCGGGTACGGGTGCTGCTGTTTCTTGGGTGCTTTCGCTCATGAGTTTTTTGTGGCCCTCAAGAGGCCGGAATCAGCACTTCATTGTTCCAGGCAACTGCCAGGACGACGGAAATGCAGGAACGTCTCATGCGCTAAATCTTGTCGCCCGGGCCGGACACCCTTAAGCGGGTTTTTACGAGCGCTGACGCATGGCCTCGGCGCGGAGGTTCAGCAAATACTCTTCCACCTTGTCGAGGCCATTTTCGCCACCCAGCGCAAATACGGTTTCTCGGTCGCTCTTGATAATGGCCTTGGCCTCGGATCGTGCTTCCGTGCGGGCGCGGTCAATGACTTCGAGCACCGCTTGGAGCACAGGATGATCGGGGTCAACGGCCAGCGCACCGAGGAGTTGCGCATCATCCATACGGGTTGCACGGAGGATATAGGGTTTTGCGCACAAGAGCGCTACAAGTCGCTTGATCATTTACTGTTGTGGCGCGGCGCCTTGGCCAGCTTGCAAAACGGGTTGCGTTCCGACGCGGCCGATCTGTGCATTGCCCTGCTGTTGGAGTTGGAAAGATAAAAACTTAATGCGGTTCTCGACCATTTTGGAGAGCACCGGCCGAGCGGCAATCATCTGCTGGAGCTCAGGATTCATCTGGATCGATTGCTGTAAAGTTTGCAATCGGAGCTGATAGTTCATGCCGCCCTGCGGATCCATTGGCGGTTCGATTCCGGCCACCATTTGCGTAAGGGCGCTTTGCTCGTCGGCCACTTGTGCTTGGGTGGCCTGTTCCATCGGCTGCAGGACGGCACCTGCCATGTTGGGGTCGATGCTGCGGAACATGAGTTCCGTGAATTTGCTGTAGTCGACGCGGCCAAAGCGGTCATTGGCAAGGACCGCTTGGATGAGGCCAAACTTTTCTTTGAGCAGTTCGTGATTGAGGTCACGAATATCGAACTCTAGGGAAACATCAAACATTCCCTGAACTTCACTGCGACCAGCATTCCAGGGACGGCCAAGCGGTCCAACGATGCGCACCACTTGGTCTTCCGCCATGTATTGCTGGCAGAGCTGAAGGGTCTGACCGATGACCTGACGCATTTCGATAAGCCACCCGTCGACCAGATCCTGTTGGTGGAGCTGCGCGAGCTGGGGCGGGCAATTCTCGGTCATGCGACCAAGGTAGCGGTCAAGAGATGTCTGTGCGGCCTTTTCGACTTCGATGGAGGATCCGTCCCCCGGCGGTATTGACATCCAGGAGATCTCTTCACCTCGGCGGGATGGCCACTTGGTGCCGGGGCCGAAGGAAAGGTTCATTGCGCCACGAGACGCGGGGACTAAAATAGGCGGGAGGACGGAAATGGACGTGCGATCAACCCGGGCATCACGCTGGGCCTTGACTTCGTTTTCCCAGGTGTCGGCAATGGTCGGAATGCCACGGGATTCGAGGATCGTGCGGGAAATCTGTTCGCGTTGGTGGACGACGTAAGGGTATTGGCCGTGCTCGTAAGGCAGCGCCTCATCGAGGCCGACGCAATCGCGGACCCCAAGGCAAAGAACGGTATTCCAAACATTGGGAATCCCGTCGTCATCGACCGATTTGCGGTGAAAATGGAAAATCTCGATCAGGTCGCGGCGTTCGTAATCCAGAATGCCCCAAAAGTTGCGGCGAGATTCGGAAAGAAGCAAGAGGTTCGATGTCAGGGTGTCGACAACGTAGCCTTTGCGCTTCACGGCTTGCTCCACCCAATCTTCGTCATACCCATGGGTATTGATCCGGTCGCGCAGTTCGCTTTCGGTGAGACGTTCCCGATGAGCTACCCACGGAGCCCGCTGGATGTCGTCGGTAATGCACGGAAAGAAAACATCCACCATCGGAAGGAGGGCGCTCCATCGAGGCATGGCCGAGAACACTTCCGGAACCGGAATTTCACAACGGCCTGTCTCTCGCAGATCCTTGAGACAGGCGCGGGCGGCGCCTTTATTGAGGATTGGCGACATCCCGGTGAGGATACGCAGGTTTTCCTCTTCGCGCAGCGGATCCATGACTTGCTCAAGCACTTGCTGTTTGACTGCGGCCAGTTGATTGGGGTCTTCGGTCGCGGCCATCATGGTGGCCAGCCCCTCAATGGTGATTTGCTGCGTGGTGCGGCGGAGCTGCTGATCCCACATGACACTGGTCACACTGGCCCCATAGGTCTGGCGCCAGTTGGCGGCGAGTTGCAGCTCGCGGCGGATTTGTGGGCGCATCTGGTTCCAGATGACATATTTGAGCAGGGTGGAAACCTTTTCAGCATACTCCATGTCGCCACTATCCATGGCGACGGCCTGAGTATTGGCGCGGGTGAATGCGCTCATCATGAGGGCGACTTGCTCGTTAATTGCGCTGTCAATGATGCGCGGCCTCATGTCGCTGGCACCTTCCCATGGAAAAGGTTGGGCATTGAGATCCGCCCCATGCTTGCGGCCGTCAGCACTCTGACCATTCCAGAGGTTGAGCCGGGTGTGATAAGCTTTCTCGCTGCGGTTATAGTACCAAAACGCGTCGCGGGTCGATTGGATCAGTTCCGTTGTGAGGATGGAAAGGTTTTCACCAAGGTCCCCATCGGCATCGAGTGCTCCAATCCGCTCAATCTTTGACCCAGTTCCGTCGTTAAATGACATTTCGGGTCAGAATAGGGTCGGAACCCGATACCCTTAAGAAGGTTTAATAACAGCCTCCCGGGTGTTGTGCCGGGCGCAGGATGTCCCCCTCTAGGTATTGCAGGTCTGCTAGGACGGCATAGCGGAGCACATCGACAATATCCTTGAGCGCCCCCTTGCGGCCGTCGGCACCAGTCCATTCTTTGAGTGCATAAATCACGTTTACGCAATCCCTGGAGACATAGAGTCGCGGTTCGTTGTCGGGGCCGATTGGTTTGTCGGGATCGTAGGCCAATAGGTTGTTGATTAGGTCGACCCCTTCATCGATTTGTTCTCCGCTAGTGGCCAGAAATTCCATGCCGATTTCCGAACACTCCTCAAGCAGCGTCGTGGTGCCGGTCTTGGCTAGGGTGGCGCTGTTGGCGTAGCGCGAATCCATGAATCGTTCCGTAATAACCTCACCAACCTCAAGGCGTTCAATTTCCTCTTTGTATTCCTGTAATCCCCACCCAAAGGTTTTCTGCGCATCGCCGGGATCTCCATCGCTTTTGTTTGCGCTGGGGATCGCCCAGGGGCCGACGACGCCGACGCCGGTGATGTAGCGGTCGACCGGAGGCCATTCCCGGTAGACAGTTAAGCGACCTCGAATATCGACCCGCACCCAGATCATAAACCAGTTGCGTCCGGAACATGGGTCGACAATTTGAAAATTGGTTCCTTCCGTCGGGACTCGGTCGGCATCAACGACGTGGACATCATCGCGGAAGCGCGGAAAGCGGGAAACACGGGACCGGGTGGCCACCCCATAGGCTCGGCAGAGGATAGTTTCCCGATTCTTCCCTTCCAACACGACTTTTAACGATGGGTAGTTCCCAAAAGGATTTTCTTGGGTGTGGAAATAAATGATAGAGGCATTGCGGGCCAGCGGTTGCTGGATGAGTGGAACCATCTCGCACCCATCTCCCGTGATCTTGGGTAACAATTCCCCGGCGGCTTCCTCGGTGGTCACAGCACCATTGAGGATTGATGCCACGGTCGGCGTATACCCGGCCACTGGGGTGAAGGTGACGTGAAGCAGCCCGTTGCGGGTCAGAAGTCGGTAGCGCAGAGCTTCCAGCCAATCTGGGGTGACCAACTCATCGGCCCAGGCACAATCCAACTCGGCACCTTCCACGCTTTTGACATCCATGGAGTAAAACTTGAAGACACACATACTGCCATTTGGCAGAACTAGCTTGTTTTCGGTAAATCCACCGCTCACCGAGTAGTTGATTTTGGTCGTGGTGCCTTGGCGTAGTTTTCCCGTTTCAGAACGGTATTCCGGGGGTAGGTATTTGTAGATCAGGCCTTGCTGGTTTTCTATGGAACTGGCCTCAGTCGACTGCAGGCACCAGACTTTGCTAAAGTCTTTTTCGATCATCAATTCGACGATCCGCTTTGCTGCACGCTCGGACTTTCCTGCACGGTTGCCTCCGAGATTCCATTCCTCAACGACGCCGACCGGATACTTTTCCCTTAAGCGAGACCGTTCGGCATCGGCACGCGCCCAGGAAGCCGGTTCAATTCCGTAGCGCAACGGATCCGCTTTCTCCAACCGAATCCCTTCCTCCCGGGCTGTGATGAAGGCCGCAAGCTGATCCCGGGTAAAAATCCGCTCCCGCTCACCCACTCGAGCAGCAATCCGACCATCCTTGCGACGGCCGATCAGCTCAACAATCGGATGAACGGGATGCGGGGTCTGGATCATTTACCAGGGAATATCGTCAGCACCATGCACGGGGTGATCTGGCTGGCTCTTGGCGCTCGGCGCCGGGCTCTCGACGCGGGCCGTAGGCACCCAGGGATCCTTGACTTCCCCCTTAATGTATTTCTGGCCCTCAATTTTGCTGCCGACCTTGCCCTCGTTGATCCACCCGGCCAGATCAAACTTGGTGCCGTCGGGCAGTTCGATGGATCCCGAATAGATCGGTTTGCGTGGATGATCGCCTTCCTTTTTGATGTTTTTAAATAGGACAAATGTACCTTTGACTGCGGTGTTTTCGCTCATGGTGTTGTTGGGTTTGGTTGTTACTCGTGTGCTGAAAGTTTCTCGTAAACCCGTGCTACCAGTTCTCCAAACTCGGTCACGGCTTCCTCTTCAATGTCTGGGAATCGGGCGTGCAGGAGTTCGTGAACGGTGCATTCCACGAGGGATCGGGTTCGTCCATTATGAGCCGCATGGATGACAATTCGGCGCTGGTATTTGTCGGCTGACCCGTCGTCGACAATTCCGCCGGTACGGCCGGGAAATCCAAAACCGATGCTCCATCGCTTCCCTAAGATTGTGGCCGTGCAAACGCGCTTGAAACTCATACCTCGGGGTGCGGCGAAACGGTGCGGCGATTTTCTTGATTTTGACGCGCCAGCATTCGACCGGCCTTGGCAAAAGACAATCCGACCAATTTGTTGTGCCGTTCGTCATCATCAGGTTCGGTGGCAATGATGTGGCGAATTGCTGCGGTAATATCAGCATCAGAATCTTTTTTTTGGAAAATTGCGTCGTAATTATCTCGGAATGTTTGCGTGAAACAATTCCTTGGAGCCGATCCTTTTCCAGCGCTCATTCCTCATCCTCCTCGTCAAAGATCTCGTTTCGAACGCGGGTTTTGGTGCGCTCATTTTCAGTGATGAGCCAGTTTTTGACTTGGCCATATCGGGCAAACCAATTTCCGCACCCGCTGTAAATGTTAACGACTGACTGGTCGCCGCCGTCCACTTCTTGCCGGCTGGCAAAAATTTGGACGCTGTCAAAATGTTCACCAAGTCGTGCCAAGACATCGCTGATCATTTCCATGTCCGCATTATCTTCGGCCGATGCGGTCACAAATCCTCCTTGGCAATCGACCAGGTTCCGCTTGCCCAAAGGCGAATCTGATCGGTACGGAAATGCATGAGTCGGCCACCATCCTTTAGCGCGACGCACCAAAGATCATTTTCCAGGGGCCCGGCGGCCTGAACATAAATGGCGCGGCCATCTCCCACTGGAGTGACAACTTCAAACGGTACTGAAAACTCATGGATCACTAAGCGCCCCCTTCAATTTTACGACAGGCCATGTAGCCCAGCTCAAAGGCCTGACGAAATCGCTCCATCTGGTCGGTAATGACCGAACCATTGGCATTCACCGCACGGATTCCATCGGTTTTCCAATAGCGTTTCCAAAGCGGATCATCCGCGTAGATGCCGGGGTTGGTGATTTGATCGAAATCAAACGGGATGGTGTCCCGATCGGTTTCTATCGACTTTTTCCTCCTCCGCTCTTCGGCGTGGCTGTAGAGGGCTTCGCCCGATATTAGGGAACTCATAAGGATTCCTCCTCGGCATGATCCTCACGGATATCGGCCAGAATGTTTTTAATCAGAAGGGCAACTTCCGAGTTGCGACCGTGGTATCTCACGGCCAGTTCGTAGTGGTGTTGGTGGATCAGGGCGCAAATGCGCTCACGCATCTCATCGGCGCCTTGCTTGTAGGTTGTATTGCTCATCGGTTTTCGTGGTGTGGGTTGGTGTTCATGCTGCGCAGGGAAGCTGAACGGATCCGTCCAAGAGCAACTCCAGACGGTTCACAAAATCGGATGTTGTTGAATCATTGATCAGCACGCGCTGACTAAAGAGAGTATGGTTTTCGCTTGCATGGGCCTCGACCGCGAGAACCGCCGGGCGATGGACCCGCACAATCAAGGCATCGTGCTTGAGTAGAGCGTCCAATTCATTGGGATAGCGCAGGTCATCCACCACAATCCGCGTGTCAGAACTCCACAACATGGCCTCCTTAAGTCGGCGCTCCCAAGCGCGCACCCAGATATCACCTCCGATCAACTGCCGGCCCCACTCATCGCCCAAAGTCTGCATGGCGCGGCGCGGAGTCTTTCCACAAAGTGTGTCGCACGGGGTTTCCTTAAGCGGCCCATCGATCTGGTCAAAGGTGAGTCCAAAATCACGAAGCATATCTTTAAGTGGATCGGCAAATCGGATCCTGCGGTACCCATGCTCCACGACCAAGTGCTTGGCGGCCGTGGTCTTTCCACTGCCAGCCGAGCCACTGAAAGCCACAATGCGTGGCCATGCTGGGTGCATGGTGAACTCTTTTGTGTTATACTCAGGCCGCTTGAATGTCAGATTCATCGTCGGTATCGGCGACATTGACGCCGGTGTTGTAGATTGGGAGCGGCGCAAGGCTTGTTCCATCGCGGGCCTCATGCATTTTTTCCAGAACGTGGCGCGGGGTGGAAATCCACCAGAGGTCGGTGGGACGCATTGGGTTGGCATCCCCCGGGACAAGCCCGAGGCGCTTGCGGATCCGGCAGGCCTGCCATCGGATCTTTTCCGTGCTGACAAAATCACAATAAGCGGAAAAATGCGGCCCTTTGAGAAAGTCGATCAACTCGCGTACTTCGGCCACCGACTTGTAGCCGATCGGTTTGTAGCGCCAATTCTCATTAACCACATGACGCCAACGGCTTTCGGCAATTTCTTCACCTTTCACGGCACCCAGCTCGCGCAGTGTGATGTAATCAAGCACGGCCTGCTCCAGCATGGCCAACATCAACGCCCGGGGAGGATCCTCAATAAATTTCATGCGGCCTCCCGTCGCAAGTGACCCCATACCGAATGCGGATCGTGCGGTTCGATATTCCGTTTCCTCAGAAAAGCATCGCACGCGCGACGCATGGCGATGGAATCACCCATGGAAAGATCGGCCGGAGCCGATTCGACGCGGAATCGAAGAGGTTTTCCGTTCATTGCGGGGGCAATTTCTTTTTCCTTCACGAGGCCTCACTTTCCTTGGCCGCCATGTCGACCTTAAGGAATTTCTCATGTTCCTGATCCCAAGCATCTCGCACCGTGTCCGAGGTGCACCCGAGGGCATAGAAAACCCGGGAATAAATTCCGCCATTCTCAACAATGACCCGCGCCAGGATGACCGGCACGTTGAGCCCATCGGGCTGGGCAATGAAATACGGGGGGCCCATGAGCACCCGGGCAATTTTGAATTTTTGGTTTTTGGTGGTCATATATGACGCGTCACATTTCCCCATGTGTTTATGTGCTTGGCACATTCATCTATTTTCATCAGCTCCTCATACGCATCCATGCCGTCAACGATTTCATGGCCAATAAGATTAAGAACAAATCCAAACATAATTATGACCTGTTTTTGCTGCGGACTATCTCTAAAAGCAGTGATTGAAGCTCCAAAATCACTGTCTAATTCATAATATTGCATTTGATTACCACATGGCATTTCTAGCGCTTTTATTTTTCTAGTTATTGAGTTCCAACAAATGCAGGAATTGTTAATTTTCATGCGGCGTTCTTTTTGTAATTTGCCTGACGATGCTCTTCGGCATTTGAATAGGCGCTATCGGTGCAGGACAGGAACCGCGTTTTCTCACCATCAAATCTCAGATCGATGGTTCCCACCGGGCCATTACGCTGCTTGGCCACATAGAGCTTAGGAATGCGGCGACGATAGTCTTCGTTAGATTCTTTGCTTCCTTGAGGACTCATGTTGTCTTCGTCCTTATTTCTATGCATGAGGAGGACAATGTCGGCGTCTTGTTCGATTGATCCCGATTCCCGCAAATCCGAGAGCTTCGGCTCGCCGCGACGCTCGGCCTCACGGTTCAACTGGGCCAGGGCAATGATTGGGATGTTTAACTCCTTGGCCAGCGTCTTGAGCCCTCCGGTGATGTCGGCTATCTCTAGGGCGCGATTAGCATCGCCCCGCTTTGACGGGCACCGCATCAGCTGCAGGTAATCGATTACGATCAAACCGATACCCGACTGCATCTTGAGCCTGCGGGCGCGTGCCCTAAGCGCATAGAGCGATAGGGAAGGAGTCTCATCGATCCAGATGTTCTGCTGGCTGACCGTGCTACCGGCCGATGTGATCCTGGGGAAATCCTTCCTGTTTAGAAACCCATCACGCACCCGCTGGAGGCTAACATCAGCCGTCGCACAGATCATGCGCTGGGCCATCTCCATGCCACTCATTTCAAGGGAAAATAACGCCGAACCATGCCCCTGCTCCGCCGCAGATTGGAGAATATTCATGGCAAAGGCGCTCTTGCCCATGGAGGGACGCGCCGCTAGTACGATGAGCTGACCTCCTTTGAACCCGTTGCACATACGGTCCAGGTCGACAAATCCACTGGGCACGCCAAGCACCCCAGTGCCACGCGCCTTGTACGCGCTCTCAAACTGATTGAGCGCCTGAGAAATAAACTCCTTGGCAGGTTTCAACAGCTCGTCCTGCTTTTGAAAGGAGGCTCGAAGGTTGTAGAAAGCCTGCTCCACGTCATCGAGCATCTGATCGGGGTTTCCCTCATCGGCATGGGCGCTGGCCGTGGCCATGATATCGTGGCAAGTTTTCCAAATTGTCATCAGCAGGGCCTTCCGACGCACCTCGTCAACGTGCTCGGAAAGCACCGCCATGGTGGGCGCGGCCACGGCAACCAGGGTAACTGCAGCGACACCGCCGCAGGCATCGATGAGATTCCGATCAATCAGGTGCTGGGTGAGATTTTCCAAACCACATCCCCGACGCTGGTGGAACAGTTCCATCAAAGACTCGGCAATAGTGCGGTGCCCCTGGCCTCGAAATGCTTCCGGGCCGAGATTGCGTTCAATCACAAACGGGATCGCATTTGCTGGGTCTTGGATCATGCAGGAAAGCACAATCCGCTCGCTCTCCGGCGAGGGATTGGGAAGTTTGTCTAGGAGACTCATGCGGCCTCCTTTTTTAGCGGCCCCGGGTAGACGAGTGAGTGAGCAAGTAATTTCATGTCGAGCTTTAGGCGCTCAATGCGCTCAAAATCCCCAGCGTAGATATCGGGCATTTCAAGCTGATAGCGCTCAATCTCTTCCAGAGCGTCGAGTATTACGTCCGTTATCATGCGGCCTCCTCGTTTTGATTGGCGTGGATGGCATTGCTAATCTCACCAACCAGATTAGCGTGCTCAATGACCTCGGCTTGCACACTCGCAGGTAGCAAGCTGAATCCGCTGGGGAAATTGGCCCCATCGATCCCATCGGGAAAGTTCTGCGGGTATCGGTCGATAAGGATCTCACGCCAGTTCGATGGAACCATAGCACCCGCCCCCCTTTCTTTTTTTCGCGCGTATTTGAGCTGATCCTCCCAGCAACCTGCTGAAAGCCAGGTGGCGGGATTCTTCCACTCGGGGTAAAACTCATTCCTACTACGGGCCTGCACCCGATCCACTTCCTGCAGCCGCACGGCCTCAATTAAAACCTCAGTCGATGGGCGATTCTTGATTCTTCCCCATGCTTTCCACGCGCCGCGCTTTTCTTTTTTTTCTGGATAGGATTTCCAAAAGGCAAGAAAGTCAGCAGAGAGACCTTGATCGGGATGGGAGCGATCTGAGTCTTCCGACTCAGTCAATGTTTTTGGATCGTCCCCACCGGGGACTACAGGGGTATTATTCTTACTCTTATCTTTCTCTTTCTCTGGTCCCACTTCTGCTTGGACAGAAATCGGATGCTTGTCCGCTTTCCGTGCGGACATTTTGCGGACAGAATCCTGTGCCCTTTTCTTTGCACTGGTTCCATTGTTCTCGTCGTAGTCCTTCATACTCAATGAGTTGCCATTAATGGAAAGCCACTCGACAGAAATCATTGCAGTGGAAAACCCCCTCCATCCGATCATTTCGTCCAAAATCTCAGGACTATATCCGACGAGCTCTCCATTCTCAGAATGCGTGTCGAAGAGCGACCAGACGGCGTGCAGCGCTCCGACTGTGCGAAGTCTGTCCGCTTTTAAAGCGGACGAAATACGGACAACCTTTGGATTGGTAGACAGGTCGACCTTCATCTTGATCCAGTGGCTCATGATCAGATCCTCCCTTTGGTACGCGGCCGCGCTTCGCAGACGTACACGCCAGCCTGATCGGCCTCTCGGCAATCTGGCATGATCGTGCCTTTGCACCAAGATGAGCTATCCGCAACCCGCACCCGGAGCACCTCGGTCTCACCTGGACGACGTGCCAGGACTAGCTTTGGATTTGGAAGCGAGGCTGCCATGCAGATGAGATCACCGGCATCGAGGCGCTTGCGGATCTTTTTTAATCCCGCTGCATTGATCCTAATGAATCCCTCCTCGCGGGTATAGTCATTGCCAATGGCTAGGACCCCACGACGAAACCATCCAACATCCTCGGCACCAATCCCGAGTTGCTCCCCGGCACCGACCTCGGAATAGGTGATACCATTGCGGGGTGATGCTGTTGGAATCCCGGGGCCGCCGGTATTTTTTTCAACTGGCTCTGGAATAGCCGATACAGGCCCTGTGGGTTCCTGTGGCGCGTTCTTTTTTCCAAATAGGGTGGAGAGTGCCGAGAATGCACCCGACCCTTCTTTTTTTTGAGGTGTCATAGGTCAGAATGTGATCTGGCGCTTTTTGAAGAGGCGCTTCACGGCATCGGTGGATTTCCATCCGAGCAGTTCGGCAATGGTGGGTTCGCCGGGTGTCTTTTTTGTTTTCGTCTGGTAGCAGGGGCCGTTATGTCGGAAGGACAGCAGGCGTACCTTCTCCAGCGTGGTGTGGTGGTTTTTGGTGTTCATGGATCGATTAAAATAAAATTTCTGAGATACCGATCAGTCGCGGTTTCTGGCCCGATGCTTGGATCGCAACCCCCTCCCCCCCTCTGCGGATTGGGCAGCCTTCGACTTTGATGACGGGGCCTTGGTGGCCTTGGCCTTGGATACCTTGGGTTTTCTGATGGGTTTCTTACCCGAAAGTGACGCAGGATTCGACGCAGTCGCCTGCTCAACAGAGTCCATTGCGTCAGAAACAACTGATTGCTCATCAGTTGTTGGGGTTTGTATGTTAATTTCAGCCTGGTCGATTTGACATACAGACTTGGCATCTGGGTCCTCGGATACCTGGGCAATCTGCTCAATCCAGGCATCCGGATCGGGCGCAGGCAGGGCCGCTATTGGATCCATATTCTCCCCGCCCAGATTGATTCCAGAGACATCTTCGACGAGCTCGGCATCGATCACCGGCAAATCGTCCAGCATCCGCTCAAGGCCAGCAGCAACTTGACTCTGCTCTACCTTCTCAACGCGAGCCGTCACACCGCCGGTAAGTACCTGACCCTTATCGATCAAGATGCCGACGGCCATCGATAACTCACCCGGCTTGATTGATCCGTCAGCGATGATCTCCTCAAGGCGCTCGACTCCCAGTGCTGCAACCTTCAATGCTCGAGCACCTAGTTCCTTTCTGTGTGTGTCAATAGTGGAACCCTCTCGGATCATCACCGCTTCAATCGTCCGATGGTGAAGTCCGGTCAGTCGTTTGATCTCACGGACGCCAGTTCCCTGACTTAGAAGCTGAACCGTGATCCGATAAAGATCCGGACGCTGAGACATCAACCGCTCACCAGTGGACGCTCCGGTAAAAGCAGGAGATCCTACCTTTTCCAAGGCCATCTCCTCTTCAGAAAAAAGAAGAGCCGGAGCTGCAGGATTTTGATTATCCATTACAATCTAGACCTCCAGCATCCATATAAAAAAAAGAAAAGGGCGAGGCCGAGAGCCGCCTCAAGAAAGGTATTGTTCATGAGTGCAATTCCTCAAATTGCTGGATGCGGTGCCCAATCCACCGCATTACTGGAACGGCCATTGAGTTGCCCAGAGCTTTGTATCGAGGCCCATCAGGACATTGCTCGGCTGGCTTATTGCGCCAAGGGATACGGGTAAAGTTGTCGGGGAATCCTTGCAACCGCTCACACTCGACCGGGGTTAATCGGCGGACGGCCATGAGCTCAGCAATCACATTCCGCAACTTGAAGACGCTTCCTTCATTGGTGTAGGTCTTAGCCTCGTTGGCACAAATGCTGGCGGCTGGGTCGTTGGAGAAGACCGGCACCAAACGTCCCGTGTAGGCATCTTGTCCGGAGTATGCAACGGGATGAGCATCGGCACATAAAGCACCGACCACTTCCTGAGGCACCAATCCACTCCCACGCTGGGAAAAAATCTCTTGGTTGCTTTGTCCTATTCCTCCGGTGTTGTGTGACTGGGTGATGGAGGGGTGGACTTCTTCTCCGTCCCAATTGCTTCCACTAGTGACGCCGAGACCAGTGCGGCCTTGAGCATTTCGGGAAGCTCCTTTCCCCGCTTTTCGGCTCGGCGCAGGATGCCCGTGCAAGCTGTCGCGCTCAAATAGTACCGCTGCGGGAGGTCGCCAGTCTCCAGTGTATCCGACAACGAACACACGACGGCGTCTTTGAACCACTCCGAACCATTGAGCGTCAAGAATGCGGTAGGCGAACCCATACCCCACTTCCCCCAGCCCTCCGAGGAAGGTGCCAAAAGTTTTTCCTCCGTCAATCGACAGGACGCCGGGGACATTTTCCCAGACCACCCACTGGGGCCGCAGGCGGTCAATAAGGCCAAGGAATGCGAGCGTGAGGTTGCCACGAGGGTCATCCAGTCCCTTTCGTAGTCCGGCGACACTGAATGCCTGACAGGGTGTTCCTCCGACCAGAAGGTCGATTGGTTGGTATTGTCCAGCAGTGATTGTGGTGAAGTCTCCATGTAATGGGGTAGTGGGGTAGTGGTGGGTGAGAACCGCTCGAGGAAATGGTTCGATCTCGGAGAAGAAAGAGGGCGACCAGCCGAGGTGATGCCACCCAGCGGTTGCCGCTTCAATTCCAGAGCAGACGGATCCGTAAATCATGCCATGTGAGATTGGATGAACTGCTGCAGCGCACTTTCAGCAATGCGGTAATCCTTTGGCGTCAGACGAAGAATCTCGCCGAATCGACCATCAGCTACCCAAGTGCGGATTGTCTTAGTGGAAAGCGATAAGCGCTCAGAAACCTCCCTGATGCGCAGATAGCGCTCACCGGCCTTCGGCATGGCGCTCACTGGTCACCTCCTGGACGAACCGTGGATTGGATCTTGGGTGAGGATCCCGAGAATGGACATGGTCGGGACTCGTAGCGGACAGCGCGGGCGTACCAGGACAGGAAACGGCGTAGGATATTCATGCCAGCACCTCCGCGCTTGATTGGCCAAGGCCCAGCCATCGAAGGTCATCACGCCAAACGGCCTGAGCCTCTAGAGCATTATGGGTAAATGTCCTCAACGACCCGTCGAGGGTGATTCTATAAAAAAAAGAAACCGGCGCCGCGACAGCGGCTTTAAGCAAGGGACCAGCAATCACCTTTTGCATGATCAGGCGGTGACGACCCTTTCGGATCTCCAGCTCAATGATCTCGCGGTTCATGGTCAGCGAGTGATGTGGGAGATTGCCCATGCCAGAACTTCTGCCAGTTCACGGCGACCGATGATTAGGACGGTGGTAAAAACCGCAAATGCTAGGGCGATCATGCGGCCCTCCTTTCAGTCGAATCGACTTGATTATGAGCCTCTTGATTGACCCGCTGGGAAAGAATCTGGCGGATGATCGTTGAGCGGGAAGTGCATTGCATTTTCGCCTGCTCATCGAGCCATTGAACTAGATCCTGTGGGATTCCTGCGGCCGCGATGGTTGTTTTGTTTTCCATAAGTGAATTGCTTATGGGGATAGATCATTAAATGAATTGCAATGACCTTGCAACATAAATCATTCAATGATTTTCAATGACATCAAATTACCCTTGCAATTCCTTCAATGTCCTTGAATCTTTGATCTATGGCTAAAGTCAAAAACAGCAATCAGGGCAAAGACAGCCGTTTGATTGCCACCGCAATCGAAAAAGATTTAGTGGATCGCATTGATGCACTAGCACGGCGAGACGCACTTACTAGGTCAACATGGATGCGTGAGGCATTGATTCATGCTTGGAGGGAAGCAAAAGAATTCAAGCGCACTCCATTGCATGGATACTTGGCGACCCCGATTGCAATTCCTTCACCATCCGAGGCTTTGCTAAAGGAAACCAAAAAACAGGAAAGGAAAACCTAACCCCACCCTGTTATGTGTATAACAAAGAGTTATTTGATGACAAAACAATACACCTGATATTTTTATGAAAATTTTTTGCCGAATTGGATTGATTGTCATTTTATGTGCAAGGGCCGGTCATGCACAAATCACTTCGATCTCCAGCTCCAGTTCATCCGGAGGACTTGGAGGAGTCACTACCATTGCCCCATGCGGATCTGGGTACTCCTATGCTACAATCGGCGGACCCAATGGCGGCACCTGGGGAAACGTCCAGGCATCCCCGGGAGCGCAGGTCAGCATGGCCGTCAGCCCATTGGGAGGAGTGCTGCCCATCGTCACCCCAGCGCAACCCATGTCAGCACCCGATCCGCTCATGGTTCCACAATACATACCGGTACCCGTATCGATGCCGGTATATACTCACAACCAGGTACCACGGAAGACTGCTTCCGTGGCCATTGCCACTCCCACACCAAAACGCATTTCAAAAGCCCAGCGTGATGCCACGTTGGCTGAATTCAATCAGCTATTCTACGGCATCGCACCAAGTGATCGAAAACAATTTTGGGATGACTTCTACGCTGACTGGAAAGTTGCACCCAAGACGCCGATCCCCACCGAATACATGATCCCATATCTCAGAATGTGGAGCAGGACACATGGCATTGACATCTCCAAATCCGACGCAAAATCCGACGCAAAATAAAACGGACAGAGGTAGCTTTACGATTACGAATGAGATGCTCTACCGACTGAGCTAAAGCGGCGTTGATTCTGAAACTGCTGTTGAAACAACTGATTCTACTCTGTAAATAGTGCTTGCAAGTGAAGGGAAGTAAGCGGAAGCTACTGGAAGCAAAACTACCACCAATCCGACGCAAAAAGCGACGCAATCCAATTCACGACCATGACCACCGACGCAGCAGCAAAATCCGACGCAAAAAGCAGCAAGGGTAAGGATTCCTTTTCTCACGGGGGCAAAACCTACCGACTGATCCGACGCAATGGAAGTCCCTTTTACAATCTGCGATTTGTCCAGCGTGGCAAAATTGTGGCGCATAGCTTGAAGACCGATAGGCGCCATCTTGCGATTGCCAAGGCCATTACATTTCTTAAAGCGCTCGAGGAGTCCCAGGCATCCGGCGACACGACGCGGCTGGATCGGCTTCGGACAAAGAGCGACTACTGCACCATTGCCGATATTGCCAAGGCATGGAAAGAGTCAATACCCACGCTCCGGATCGCCAAGCGCACCGCCATGGACTACATCGGCCAGCTAGAGGGCCTTCTGCGCGTTTCTACGGGGCGTGAGGAGGTCGGATCGCTTCGGACCAACATCCTTAACAAGGAGACCGTCGACGATTTTGTGGAGCACGCCAGGAAAGAGGGGCGGCCGGATCATTCGATCTCCTCTCAGATCGTTCATGCTAGGGCGGTCTTTAAGAAGAGCCGCATGGATATTTACAAGGATTTGAAGCTACCCGATCTGACCATGTTTCGAGGCTGCAGTTATGAATTTGAGAGCAATGACCAGACAGGCTTTGTACCCTTCACTCAGCAGGAGATGCTGGATCTGGCCGCAGGGGCCGAGGAAATGTACCAGGCACGAAGCCCCGTCTGGGTTGTCTATGCGCTTATGAATTACTTCGGCCTGCGCAATGACATGGCCTTCCGTCTCAAGTGGGAAGACTTCTCTACGGAAGGTGGTATCACCCGCTTTACCGTCCGGGGGAATTACAAGGAGGCCAAAGCCGTGACCCATACCTTGCCGGATGGTTTCTGGGAGAAGTTGCATTCATTCAAGACCGACGGTTGCGAGTTCGTGGTCCCATCAACACACAAGACCGAACGCCACGACATCTGCTACCGACAGATCAATGCATTCTTTGATCGCTTCGTGAGTCGCCCTGGGGAGAAGAAAAAGAGCTATCAGTTCCGACGTCAGTACGGGACGATCCTTGCCGATCAGGTTGATATTTATGCCGCGCAGCGAGGACTGGGTCACCGAAGCGTCACTACTACTGAAAAGTTTTACGGGCCCCGTGACTTTGCCGCACCCGTCGGCCTGAGTCCTGACGACCTGCTCCGCTTTGGAGAGAAGCAGGGGTAATCGACAGGATCTATTCCTCTCATGACATCTAGACACAAGGGACTTTTAGCAATAGTGCGGCTGCATTAAATAATGCAGGATCAATCAACCCAAGCGTCGACGCCTAGTTGCTAATTCGACATATTCCGCCGACCTGTCGACGGCATCGACATGACCACTATTCCGAAAAATAGTAATGCTGCGTCGGATAAACTCCTCGAGATGGGGTCACAATACGAAATTTTCTCACTTTGGCTTTTCCAAAAACCAAAGCATCGTGAATCAATCGATTGGCTTGTACGGCGCTGACTTTCCATGCGGTTTCTAGTTCCCGTCGAGTAAACCACCCATTGGGAACTGTTTCAGCCATGCACTCAGCCCGCATCGACTTTGCTTGTGCCAGAGAGGGGGGTTTCACTGGAACTTTGAAGCCAGTTGACCCAAAAGGGATTTGCCTTCGATGATTGGGATATTGAGGTGGAGGAACTCCCCGGATCTGGCCACCATTTGCACGCCGAACCCATGCGTCCAGGTCGTCGGGTTGGTATGCAGCCAGAGCGGCTGCAGTTCGCAGAGACACCCGGGATTCCATGCCGCAATAGCCCCGGTGTGAACCGGTCGACCCGAGGATGCTTGGGCGCGATGTGTGTGACCAAAAACCAACGGGGCGCCAAAAGCCGCCAGCATAGCAGCAGTCGCATTTGACGGCGTTTTGGAGCCGTGAGTGAAATAGCATTTGCCAAGGCGGATCACCCCGGGAATCTTCAGATTGTCGTAGAACTCCCCTTGTCGGTAGTAGGTGATGCCGCGTTCCTCAAGGTTGAGTAGGAACTCGGGAGCGATGGCTTTGCGCAAGAACTCGGCATCCTTGGAATTACGCAACGCTAGGGTGACGCAAAGCGTTTCGGCTCTGCGCTCATGATTCCCTTCGATGTAGTGGATCCGCGCTTTGGGAGCTGCCGTCTGCAGTGCATCGAGGAAGGCCCGGGTGGCGGCTATGTCTTCTTCATAAGTGTAGTATGTCTCGGCCACATAGCCCATGACGTGGTGCTGGGCAAGGAGACCGCCGCAGTCGACATGGTCCCCTAGCAAAATGATTTCATCCGGAGAGAGGGCTTTGATGTCTCCAAGACAGGCCGATAGCGCTGCTTGGTCGGCTTTGCATCCGTGTGTATCCGGGACAATAACCCGAACGAGCTCTTCGCCGGTGGCCCGGGCGCTCTTGGCCGGGCGGGGTTGGCGGGCTTTGGGAGTTGCCCTGGCACGATCTAAGGCAGCTGCAAGCTTTGCTTTGGACGCCTCAGAGGCTTTGAGTTGATCCTTAAGTCGGGAAACTTCAGCCGATGCGGTGACCGAATCCAGTTCCGTGCGCAAAGCACGGGCTGAAATAAGGCGCGCTTTCATGAGGTTACTTCATGCCAGCATTCGGCATCATGTTGTTGTTTACCTTGAAATAATCGAAATGAAATCCCTTGAGCGGCTGACCATAGGTTGGCGATCCTTTGTCCGTATCGGTGACGCGGTTCATGTCTTCTATGCGATCCATACGGATCCGGCGGACGACACCCTGGGGGCCGAAGTTGGCGGACAGCGGGTTGATGTTCCGGTGGTTCTTGGAAAAGGAGGTGAGCAAGGCATTGATCTCGTTGCGCTTTCCGATCCCGATGGCGTTTTCCGAGGGGAGTCCCTGCTTGTGATTGGAAAGATAGGTCATCAACGACTGATGGACGGCTGCAGCGTCGTTGTTGTGATTGGGGAGTAGGCCCTCGTTGATCCCTTTTAGCACATTTCGTTGGACGGCCGAGTCATCGATTGTATGGGCGAGGAGATGGCCCTCCTTGGATTGCGAATATTCAAATGGTTCCCAAAAGTTTCTGGTGATTGATCGTATATTTCCGAGGTTGATGATTTTGTAGCTTCCCGACTCACCAGTTCCAGTGCGGTTCACTTTCATGCGGTAAAGCCCCCCCTGACCTGCATCATTTTGGAATGTGTTGGCAATGGACTGGATCCATGGGCCGAAGTGCCGCAGGGCACCCATCGTGGCTGGGAGTTGTGAGCCCGAGATAACTTTCTTACCATCCACCATGCGAGGACCTAAAACAGGGTCATTCTTGGCACGCAGGGCCGTGCCGACTGCTGAGGCAATTTGATCTTTCCTTAATTGATCCGTGCGCTTGATCTCGTCTTGAGACTTGAAAGTGACCGTGCCGTTGTCATTGCGCAGGAAGTCATTCTCAAAAACTCCAGGGCGACCCGGGACTGGCCGCAGGTTGACTAGGTTCGACCTTGCCATGTCGTAGGGTGATCCGGAGGGAGCGATTTGAGTACCCTCCGTGCGTTTTGAACCGAGATCGATGCCGTTGAGCCAAGCGTCGTAGGAACTGACATAACGGGCCAATTGCTTGGAAAGCATCGGAGAGGATCCCACTAGGGGATTTTCTTGGAAAATGGAGGAAAGAGAACCGACCACTTTGCCGGTCTGAG
>Ga0209188_1001268_pt1 | contig 20921 bp, 15 predicted proteins | sample C_130625_EF_Meta_FD_187307 | JGI IMG/M metagenome (GOLD analysis project Ga0209188, IMG submission 187307) | Freshwater microbial communities from Lake Croche, Canada to study carbon cycling - C_130625_EF_MetaG (SPAdes) (version 2) | ecosystem: Environmental > Aquatic > Freshwater > Lake... | reverse complement strand
ATTCATAACAGGGGCACTTTCTGTTTTAGCAGCACTTGGCGTATACTCATCTACATCCTTTTTTATTACTCTACCACCATCTCCTGTTCCTGATAATTTTGATATATCAATTCCTTTTTCAGCAGCGATCTTCTTTGCTAACGGAGAAGCTTTAATTCTATCATCGCTTGAATTGGAAGGAGCTGGTGCAGCAACTGCTGGCGCAGCTATATTTTGTTCAACTGTTTTTTCAGCGGCATCATTTGAGGCAGGAGGATTTACTGGAGCAGCAGACTCTTGTAATAAATTAGCGAAGTCTTCACCTTCTTTTCCTACAACAGCTAAAATACCATCAACTTTTGCAGCCTTTCCAGCATCAACACCTATGAATAAAAGTGTTCCTTCAACATAATTTTCCAGTTCCATCGTGGCTTTATCTGTTTCTACATCTGCCAAAACATCACCTGGTTTAATTTTATCACCCACTTTCTTGTTCCATGCAACAATAACTCCTTCAGCCATTGTATCACTTAAACGGGGCATTCTAATAACCTCAGCCATAATTCTATTGTTTTATTTTAATTATTTGAAGCCCGAAATTAATGCAAAAACTGTAATTTGAACGTCATCACGTAAGATAAATAAATTACTCACTTAATTCTTTAGATTTTTTTTAAAAATCAATCGATAAATTCAATTTTTCTTTTAATTTTTTAATCATTGGGTACTCTTCAGACAAATGCCTGTATAGTTCTTTACTAGATAATGTTTTAATATCATTATCTATAACCTCTATTTTTTCTTCCAACACAATTTGATAAGTAATTTGATAATTATTGAAATATTGTTGATAATGAAATATCAAAGCAGCTCTTTCTGCTTCAATAAATTTGAATTGAATGTTATTTTCAGTAACAATTTCAAATGAATTTTCATCCACTAATCTTAGCCTGGAAAAATTAAAATTTGTTACGGCAGAATGATTGTTGTTGATTTTAAGTTTTTCAATAAAGCTCAACCACGCTTTTTCTATCAACTCCTGAGTAAGTAATAGTTTAGGTTTCTGCTGATTGTTTTTTAAAGCTAGTTGCTCACGAATTTTATGAAGAGAACCGAGCTTTACAGTCGGCTTCTCTAAAGCATTCTGTTCAACAGGTTGTACTATTTCTTTTTTGATTTTGGGTACGCTTTGTTCGGATTCAATAATCAGAGTTGCCTGTGGTTTTGGCAATTCTTTTTTTGTTGATTGTGGGGTTTGGTCTGGTATTTCACTGAACCCAATACTTTTAAATTGAACAGCTTTCGCTACCGAACTAAGTTTTTTTTTTGAAAGGCCTTCGCCGTCTGAAGCCAATTGAACGGCTTGCGTTAAATAGCAAAGTTTGATTAATAACAATTCAACATGAAGTTTTTTATTTCTTGCCTGCTTAAAATAAACAATTGCATCATTAATGATATTTAAACTAGAGATAAGCCAACCTGTATCCACTAATTGGGCTTGTTCTTGATACCTAGGTTTAAAATCTTCTGCTACTTCCAATAAGGAGATAGCTTTCTGGTCTTTACATACCAATAGATTTCTAATAAATTCTGCAAAACCTTCAATTAAGGTATCCGCTTCAAATCCTTTTTGTATAATGTTGTCAAATAACAATAAGCAATCACTTAATTGCTGGTGTTGCATTTGATCAATCATTTTGAAATAATAATCTTCATCTAAGATATTAAGATGCTCGAGTGTATTAGCATACGTTAGTTTGCCTTCTGTAAAACTAACTATCTTGTCAAGTATGCTCAACGCATCTCTTAAGCAACCTTCGCTTTTTTGTGCAATAACATGCAATGCAGAAGGTTCGGCAGTTATTTCTTCTTTTTTTACAATTTCGGTTAAATGTTCTACAGTATCATTAACGGTTATACGTTTGAAATCAAAAATTTGACATCTACTTAATATAGTAGGAAGAATTTTGTGTTTTTCTGTGGTAGCTAAAATGAAAATTGCAAATGGCGGCGGCTCTTCCAAAGTTTTTAAAAAAGCATTAAATGCACTTGTGCTCAACATGTGAACCTCATCCACAATATATACTTTGTATTCACCTGCTTGTGGAGCAAACCTGATTTGATCAACCAATGCCCTGATATCGTCAACGCTATTATTACTAGCGGCATCTAATTCATGAATATTGAAAGAATTACCATTGTCAAATGAAACACAGCTGTTGCATTTGTTACAAGCCTCGCCATCTTTTCCTCTTTTCTCACAATTAATTGTCTTTGCTAATATTCTGGCACAGGTTGTTTTACCAACTCCTCTTGGTCCGCAGAATAAAAAAGCATGAGCAAGCTGGTTATTATTAATAGCATTTTTTAAGGTAGTAGTAATATGAGATTGACCAATAACCGTACTAAAATTTTGAGGTCTGTATTTTCTGGCTGAAACGATGAATTTATCCATGATATTTATGCTAGCTAAAAAGCGAATTCAAATTTAAACTATTATTCAAGAATTACGCAAGAATAGGATGTCTTTTAAATGGAATAGTTGGATCGAATTGATAACGATAGGTTGTAAGCCTTCTTGATTCATATACATCTCCTAAATGCTGAGCTATATTGATCATTTTGGGATTGAATTCACCAATCCATTGCATTTCATATTTAGTATAATGTAATTCATCAGATTGCACTAATTTGGCCGAAGAGCCAATGATATATGCATCTACGCCTTTACCCTGAAATTCTGGAATTACTCCAAAAACTAAACCAGTAAATTTTTTATTTTTTTTGAATTGTTTAAGCCATAAAAATTTAAGCTTATCCATCAAACCAAATTTTCCATGTAAATGTTTAAACCATTGATTGAGGTCGGGCAAATTTATAAAAATTGCAATAGGCCTATTTTGATGATAGGCAAACCAAATTATTTTTTCATCCATAACCGGCTTCATTTTTTTAAAGAGGAGAAGCACTTGTTCTTTTGAAATTTCTTTAAGGCCTCCATGACCAGCCCAAGCTTTATTATACACTTCACTGAAATCTTCTGCAAATTTTTGAAGTCGATCTTTTTTTAAATGTATACAGCTATAATTTGGATCTTTTGCAATAGCATCATGACGGTCCCAGATTTTTTTTTCTAACGGTTTTTTCGCATCTGTTCCAAAGCATATTTGATCATAAAAAGATTTAAATCCATAATTTTCAAATAATGTTTTATAATAGGGCGGGTTGTAGTTCATACAGTATAAAGGTTCTTCAAAACCCTTTACTAGTAAACCCCACCACCTGTCTCGCTCACCAAAATTAATAGGTCCATCCATGGCCATCACTTCATGATTTAGCAACCAATGTTTTGCATTATTAAAAAGCAAATCTGCCACATCCTGCGAATTAATACATTCAAAAAACCCAATTCCACCAACTGCAAACTCATCGCCTTTATTTTTATATTTCTTATTTACAAAAGCTGCTATTCTTCCAATTGGATTTTTTAGTTCATCTACAACAATCCATCTTTCTAATTTTCCGAAACGAAAAGCTTTGTTCTTTTTTTCATCAAATACTTCTAGAATATCTTTATCTAAAGGTTGAATCCAAGCTGTATCATTTTTATAAATATTCAATGGCACTTTCAAAAAAAGCGATTGATCAGATTTTGAACGAACTGGAAAAATTTGCATGAAATAAAAATAAAAAATTGAAGTGGGTTTACAAAAGTTCTTTTCGTAATTCGTTGGCTGTTTTTGACGAGCCATCATGACTCCAACCCGGAGGCATAAAAAGATATTTCAATTTTGTGAAAAAGGAAATATCTTTTGAAATGTCTTTTTTTATTGACATCCATTCATGAAAAATAAGATAAAAAGGGTTGTTTGAATCTTTCTTTGGACTTGTAAGTCCATATTTTACTGGAACTTCATCTAATTCTTCTTGATAGGTGCCAAAAATTTTATCCCAAATAATTAAAACCATTCCCATGTTTTTATCTAAATAAACAACATTACTTGCATGGTGTACTCTATGATGTGAAGGGCTTACAAAAAGCACTTCAAACCATTTCGGCATTTTATGAATGTATCTCGTATGAACAAGGATGCCGTAGGTTTGGGTAATTGCATACATGAAAACAATATCTATAGGATTGAATCCCATTAATGCAATAGGAATGAAATAAATAAATCGATAAACGGGTTGAAAAGCGGAAGACCGAAAACCGGTTGTTAAATTAAAATCTTCTGAAGAATGGTGCGTTACGTGAACAGCCCAGAATATTCTGCAATAATGATCTACTCTGTGTTCAAAATAAAAGGCGAGATCTTCCAGGATAAATAATAAAAACCAATAAATATATTGATTCTCTATCATCATTAATTTGTGTTGATAACACCAATTGAGAATGGTTAAATAAAAAATCGAACGAAGTAATAAATCAATGCCGCCATTAAAAAGTGTGAGAAATACATTTTCAAGCGTACTTTTTAAATGATAATATTGCTTGTGTTGGTAATTACTTAGTAGTATTTCTAATCCAATTACGATAGAATATAGAGGAATGGAAAAAAGTATAAAAGCAGTTTCTTTGGCTACTTGCATAGAATAATTCTTAAATTATGAAGCGTAACACTATGCATTGAAATATTATGATTTTACCGATTATACCGACATGATTTCTTTTTCTTTTGCCACTAAATGCTTCTCCACCAAACTAATAAATTCGTCAGTTGTTTGTTGTATTTCGGTTTCAGCATCTTTACTTTCATCTTCACTTAAGCCGTCTTTTTGTAATTTTTTTATTTTTTCAATCGAATCTCTTCGAATATTCCTGATAGATATTTTTGCGTTTTCTCCTTCAGCATTACATTTTTTTACTAGTTCCTTTCTTCTTTCTTCAGTTAAAGGAGGCAAAAACAATCTTATAGTATTGCCATCATTTTGGGGCGTGATTCCAATATTTGCAGCCATTATTCCTTTTTCAATTGGCTGTAACATTGATTTTTCCCAAGGTTGAATTGTAATTGTTCTAGCATCCAATACACTTACATTGGCCGCTTGGTTGAGTGGGGTTGGATTTCCATAGTAATCAACCATAATACCATCAAGCATTGCCGGGTTTGCTTTACCGGCTCTTATTTTTGTTAATTCAGTTTCAAAATGAAGAATTGCTTTCTTCATTGAAGAAGAATTTTCATTTGATATTTCTATTACGTCAGACATATTATTTAGAGATAAAGTAGATTGCAAATGTATAAAAACTGCAGGGTAAATAAATATATTTTAAATAGAATTTTAAACAAAATTCTATTTAATCAATTTCAATAGTTTCCGAATAAAGCGAAAAAGTATTTTTCTTATTTATTAGTTGATTTTCAGAATAATCATTTGCTAAAACTTTATTTTTCTTGTTTCTTCTTAACATATATACGGCTCCTAAAAAGCAACTTGAAATTAAAAAGATTATAATCATCAATAAATTATTACCTATATTTTGTAGTGAAACAGCCATTAATATCATACTAATATTTGCAGTTATACAAATTATGGTTGTTGCTCTGTGAGATAATTCCAGATCAAGTAATAAATGGTGGATATGATTTCTATCCGGACTAAATGGTGAGCGTCCTGCAAGAATTCTAATGGCAAAAACTCTTAGTGTGTCAAACAAAGGCACTACTAAAATTGCAAATCCAATTGCAGGGGAGGATGATAAATGTAATTTGACATCAGGCAACTGTGCCACATTAATAAATTTTATTACCAAAATTGAGTTTACCATTCCAATGAGTAAGGAACCAGTATCACCCATAAATATTTTTGCAGGAGGAAAATTATAGATTAGAAAACTCAATAAACTACCAGTTAAAGCAAACGATAAAATTGAAAAAGTGTTCTGTCCGGTATAATAAAAATAACATCCAAAAACTATTGTACTTAATAGTCCAAGACTACCGGCAAGGCCATCTACACCATCAATGAGGTTAAAAGAATTAGTAATAACAACTATTGTAAATAAGGTTAAAATGGTAGCGGCATATTCGGGAATTTGATAAATACCTAAAAAGCCATACATATTATTTAATTGAATTCCGCCAAATTTTATAATTATAAGGCCAGCAATTAATTGACCAATAAATTTTTTACTAGCTGAAATAATTAAAATATCATCCTTAATTCCTAGTAAAAAAATTATGAAAAAAGCAGCAATAAAATATTGTATTTCTAATCCATTTAAGGATGGAACGCATAATAAAAAAGAAAGCATAAATCCAGAAAAAATACCCAAACCACCCAATGTTGGGATAACGGCTTTATGTATTTTTCTTTCATCTGGTTCATCAAATAGTTTTTTCTCTTTTGCAATCTGAATTATTATAGGAATTGCAAAAAAAGTAATTATAAAAGATAAGCCAATACTTATAAAAATATGGTTCATTAATTTGGGATAAATGTAGTTTATGATTTTTAATAAGCCTTAGTGAGTGTACAACCTAAACTTAATGAATAAGCAACCTCTCTTTAAGCTTTTTAAAAATAAATTTAATGGCTAAGGTAAGTCAAAAAGCAGATAAAAATAATTTATTCTGTAATATTAAAGGAATATTTTGCATGTGTAAATTTTTGAATTAGGTTTGCGTCAATATTTTAAAAATTATGATTGAACTACAAAATATTGCTTCGCAGGTTAGAAGAGACATTGTAAGGATGGTTCATGCTGTTCAAAGTGGTCACCCCGGAGGTTCACTAGGATGTGCAGATTTTTTAACTGCATTATATTTTAAAATAATGAATCATCAATCATCCTTTTCTATGGATGGTATAAATGAGGATTTGTTTTTCTTAAGTAACGGTCACGTATCACCATTATTATATAGTTGTTTGGCTCGATCTGGATATTTTCCAATTGAAGAATTACAAACTTTCAGAAAAATCAATAGTAGATTACAAGGACACCCTACAACCCATGATCATTTACCTGGGGTAAGAATGGCAAGCGGATCATTAGGACAAGGGCTTAGTGTAGCTGCAGGAGCGGCTTTAGCCAAAAAACTTAATAATGATAATGGAATTATTTTTTCATTACATGGAGATGGAGAATTGGATGAAGGTCAAAATTGGGAAGCTATTTTATTTGCTGCCCATAAAAAAATTGATAATCTCATTGCCACTATTGATTGTAATGGACAACAAATTGACGGCAGCACTAATCAAGTGTTAGACTTAGGTAACCTTAAAAATAAATTCGAAGCTTTTGATTGGTTAGTACTAGAAATGGATGGAAATAATATGGAGGAGGTTATTAACGGGTTGAATAAAGCAAAATCACTCTTGGGACAACAAAAACCAGTTGTTATATTGATGAAAACAGTTATGGGAAAAGGGGTTGATTTTATGGAAGGCACTCACGAATGGCACGGCATTGCTCCTAATGATGACCAACTTCAAAAGGCCTTAAATCAATTGCCAGAAACGCTAGGCGATTATTAATTAAAATTAGTTTTGAATTATATCTGTATTTGCTGCTTTTCTAGAGGGTATCCATGCAGCTAATAAGGAGATGAAAATAGAAGTACTGATTACAAGAATAAAATCAGTAAGCATCATTTTTACTGGAAAATAATTAATTAAAAAACTGCCCCCTTCAATTTTAATTAGCTTAAATTTTAATTGCATCACACAAATAATTATTGCTAAAACAGTGCCTAAGATTGTGCCAATTAATCCAATTAATAAACCTTCTGCTAAAAATATTTTTTGAACTTGTGAAGTATTAGCACCCAAACTTTTAAGTAATCCAATATCAAATTTCTTCTCCAAAACAAGCATAGTTAGTGAGCTGATAATATTAAATGAAGCAATAATTAATATGAGGGTTAGTAATAAATAGATAGCCCATTTTTCTGTAACCATTGTGTTGTATAAAGTAGCATTTTGTTCGTACCTGTTTTGTATAACAAAACGTTGTGGAAGTATTTTTCTAATCTGTTCACGAGTTAGTTTTTCTTGTTTATAATTTTTCAATTTTATTTCAATCGAAGTAAATTCATTTTCGTCTAACCCTAGTTGTTGTTTTACAAAATCAATATTTGTTAATGCATAACTATTATCGAAATCTTGCTGAATGGCAAATACACCTGAGGCCAAAATGCCGCCTTCACTTATTGATGAAGTCGGGTCATTATTTGAGTTGTTTTTTTTGGGCATCATCACAATAAGTTTTTCAGGAACAGTTGCCTCGTCAACTGAAATACCTATTGCGTTTTGAACACCATACCCCACAATTATTTTGGGATTTTGGAGATTCCCAACATCATATTTTCCTTGTATGATTTTAGAACTAAAGCCACCAATTTTGTTGTAAGAGGAATCAACTCCTTTTAGTTGTAAAACAGTCTGAAATTCTAGTTGTTGAAGGAGCGCTTTCTCTTCAACTACAGTTGATAAAACCTCAATATTTTGGATTGATTTTAATTTTGAGATTGCATTGCCATCAAGTACAAAAGTTTTTCCATTAGACGGTGTAATTTTTATATCTGAATAAAATGAAGCGTAAAGAGATTGAACTAGATCTTCAAACCCATTGAATACACTCAACACTAAAATCTGACAACAAGTAGCAAACGCAATTACAATAGTAGTCACCCAAGCAATTATATTAATTGCATTTGCAGATTTTTTTGCATTAAAATATCTCCACGCAAAACGAAAATACATTGGGGATTATTTATTTGGCTTAATTTTATCTTCTTCAGATTTGATTTCTTTAAATAGCTTCTCCATTTTATCAACATAATCTAGGGTGTCGTCTATATAAAAAGTAAGCTGCGGCATTGATCTTAATTGATGTCTTACTCTTGCCGTTAATTCTTTTTTAATTTCCCAACTTTTTTCTTGAATGTAATTCAAGGTTTTAACTGGGTCATCTATTTTAAAAAAACTCAGATATATTCTTGCATCAAAAAGATCTGGAGTAATCTTTACAGAAGAAATTGATATCATCCCTCCATGAAGCATAGTTAAGCCCATTCTTTGAAAAATTTCATTCAAATCTTTTTCAATTACAGCGGCTACCTGTTTTTGTCTTTTTCCTTCAATCATAACTTTACTCGTTTATTCTCTGTAAAATTAGTTACTTTGCTGTTTGAAAGTATAATTATTTACATGAAGAAGTACTCCAGAATTTTCGCCTATTTTAAATCTTACAAAAGCTCCATATTTAGTTACTTTATTACTATTATATTGTCTATTGCTTTTTCAGTGCTATCTCTAGCTATGCTGTTCCCCTTTTTACAATTATTGTTTGGGGTGAATTTAGGGACTACTAGCGCCATAAAAAAAAGCACCAATTTTTTTATTCAATGGGTTAATGATTACCTATTTGCAATTATGAAACAAGGAGACGCATTACACGCGCTTAGTGTAGTATGTATTTTAATTATCACTTCTATCTTTTTCAAAAATCTATTTTTATACTTATCGGTCAGAACATTAGGACCAATGAAAAATAGCATTGTAAACACATTAAGATTGGAGCTCTACAATAAATTATTGAGTTTACCAATTGGTTATTTCTCCGAAAAAAGAAAAGGCGATTTAATGAGTCGTATTCACAATGATGTGGGAGAAATTGAAGGTTCAGTTATTGGTGCCATCGAAGGTTGGATCAAAGACCCCATAGCAATTATCATTAATTTATCTGTGTTATTTTATATTAGTCCTAAGCTAACTGCTTTTATTTTAATAAGCTTACCAGTAATGGGTTTATTGGTTGGAAGATTAACTAGGTCGCTGAAAAAACAATCTGTAAAAGTTGCAGAAAAAAGCGGAGAAATATTTTCAACAATTGATGAAACATTAGGCGGATTAAGGGTTATCAAAGCTTTTAATGTAGAACATAAATTAAAAAATAAATTCTATCAGATAAGCGACGATTTATTAAAAATAAAAAATTTAATGGGCAGAAGGAGAGACTTGGCTTCACCATTAAGTGAATTAATGGGGGTTACCATTTTTGCTTGTATATTATGGTTTGGAGGACGACTGGTTTTAACTCACGAAATTGAAATGAACGGCGCATTATTCCTTACCTACATGGGTTTGTTTTATAACATTATTGATCCGGCTAAATCTATCTCATCAGCCGTTAGTAATCTTCAAAAAAGTTCAGCAGCCATTACAAGAATAGAAGAAATATTGCAAGCTCCTGTTACTGTGGATGATAATCCTATGGGTAAACAAATTCTTTCCTTTGAACAAAGTATTGAATTTAAAAATGTTTGTTTTAAGTATGAAGACGTAGAAATTTTAAAGGACATCAATTTCAAAATAGAAAAAGGTAAAACTATTGCATTGGTTGGAAGTAGTGGCGCTGGAAAATCTACGCTTGCTGATTTAGTTCCACGTTTTCATGATGTATCTAGCGGAGAAATTTTAGTAGATGGCGTAAATATTAAGGATTATTCTTTAAAATCTTTAAGGAATATGATCAGTATTGTTACCCAAGAACCCATACTTTTCAATGATACAATTGCAAACAATATTGCACTTGGAATGGAAAATGCGAGCATAGAATCTATAATGGATGCCGCTAAAATTGCAAATGCTCATTCTTTTATTGATAAAAAAGATTTGGGATATGAAACCAATATTGGAGACAGGGGTAATAAATTAAGTGGCGGAGAAAGACAAAGGGTTACTATTGCAAGAGCAGTTTTAAAAAATCCACCGATTTTAATTTTGGATGAAGCAACCTCATCTTTAGATACTGAGAGTGAAAGACTAGTTCAAGACGCCATCAATAATTTAATGAATAACAGAACTTCTATTGTCATTGCTCATCGCCTTAGTACAATTCGTCATGCTGATGAAATTTTAGTTTTACAAAAAGGAACAATTATTGAAAGAGGTACACATGATGAATTGCTCAATCATAAGGGTACTTATTATAAATTGGTTGAGATGCAGGAGGTAAAATAAAAAGGAGCTTGATAATTATCAAACTCCTTAATCTTATATGAAATTGGTTTTCTTATTTTTTAATACCCATCTTTGCTTCTATACTTAATGTAGCGTGAGGAACGGCTCTTAATCTTGCTTTATCAATTAATTTACCAGTTACTCTGCAAATACCATAAGTCTTATTTTCAATTCTCATTATAGCTTTTTCAAGATGATCAATAAATGTAATTTGGCGGCTAGCCATTTGACTTAATTGTTCTCTTTCCATACTCAAGCTACCATCTTCCATTGTCATATATCTGTTTTCACTCTCATCTCCACCTGTATCATCTTTTCTAGTAATTAAACCTTGAAGAAAATGCAACTCTTTCTTAGCATCATTCATTTTTTTAAAAATAATCTCTTTGAATTCCATTAATTCAGCATCAGAGTATTTAACTAATGGGGCAGACACTTCTACTTTTTTTGAATCTAATACTGATTTAGTGAAATCTGGTTCATATGAACGAGATGTTTTTGTATTAATTTTTGGCAATACCACTGGTTTTGCAGGGGCAATTTTTATATCCTTTGGATTTTTTGCTACTACTTTTTTAATAAACTCAGGCGCTTTAACTACAGGTTTTGCCGGTTCAGCTTTCTTTGCTTTTACTTCAACTACTATTTCTTTTTTCACTTCTTTTTTTTGAATGATAACTGGCGCAACTTTTTTAACTGGAGCTGGTTTTGCAGCTTTTTTGGTTGGAACTGGTTTCACAACTTTTTTAGCTGGAACTGGTTTTGCAACTTTTTTAGCTGGAACTGATTTCACAACTTTTTTAGCAGGAGCCGGTTTAGCAGCTTTTTTAGCAGGAACTGGTTTCACAACTTTTTTAGCCGGAGCTGGTTTCACAGCTTTTTTAGCCGGAGCTGGTTTCACAGCTTTTTTAGCCGGAGCTGGTTTTACAACTTTTTTAGCTGGAGCTGGTTTTGAAACTTTTTTTGCCGGTGCTGCTTTTACAGCTTTTTTAGCTGGAGCTGCTTTTACAGCTTTTTTAGCAGCTTTTGGTGCTGGTTTTACAGATTTTTTGGCTGCCGCTTTTTTTACAGGTTTTTTGGTTGCCATAACTAATTCGTTTTTTTATTAACATTAACCATTAAAGTCACATCATTAACCTCAATGTGTGATCCTGAGGCCAAAACCTGAGAAAACTCAAGTTCGTCGGCCAAAATTTCTTGGCAAATATACTCTTTAAATTCTATTAAAGATGCTTTCATTTCAATGTTTTCACTAATGTGTACAACAATTCTATCCGTTACATCAAACCCACTCTCTTTTCTAATTTGTTGTATTTTGTTTACAAATTCTCGTGCATTCCCTTCATTTTGAAGCACTTGTGAAATATTCAGATCTAGAGCAACAGTTAAAATTCCTTTAGTGGCTATTTCATATCCGGGGATATTATCTGCAATTATTTCTATGTCTTCTGCACAAATAACAATCGGTTCTTCTCCTTTTAGTACCAAATCACTGTTTAAAACATAATCTCCATTTTGCACTTTGTCGATTAAGGCGTTATCCATTTTTTCAATTTCGGCTGCTGCCCACTTCATTTTCGCTCCTAATTTTTTACCTAAAGTTTTAAAATTAGCTTTCGCCTTCTTTCTGATAAAATCATTATTAGCATCTAGTATTTCAATTTCCTTAATATTGGTTTCGTTTTTGATAATGTTTTCTACCAATTTTATATTCTGAACCATTTCTTGATCCATTGCAGGAATAAATACTTTCTGAAGTGGTTGTCTTACTTTAATATTTACTTTTTTACGAATAGACAAAATCAATGATGATGTTTCTTGTGCCAATAACATTCTTTTTTCTAAATCACCGTTTATTAAAGACTCCTCAGCAATTGGAAAATTGGTATGATGAACAGATTGCTCCTTGATTCGTTTGCTTACCAAATTCAAATTTGAATACAACCATTCTCCAAAGAAAGGAGCAATTGGTGCCATTAGCTGACTGATTTTTTCTAAACATTCATATAAAGTTTGATATGCAGCTACTTTATCTTCTTCATATTCTCCTTTCCAAAATCTTCTTCTGCATAAACGAACATACCAATTACTTAATTGAGAATCTACAAACTCTTCAATTGCTCTTCCAGCTTGCGTTGGTTCATATGCATCAAGATTTTGAGTTACTGATTTTATTAAACTGTTCAATGCGGAAATAATCCATTGATCAATTTCGGATCTTTTATTTACTGGAATGTATGCTTGTTCAAATTGAAAGCCATCTACGTTTGCGTACAATGCAAAAAATTGATAGGTATTATACAATGTACCAAAGAATTTACGCTGTACTTCTTTTATACCTTCTTCATCAAATTTCAAACTGTCCCAAGGAGATGCGTTGGTTATTAAGTACCACCTCGTAGCATCTGCTCCATATTGATTAATTGTTTCAAATGGATCTACCACATTGCCCAAGCGCTTACTCATCTTATTGCCATTTTTATCGAGCACTAAACCATTACTCACAACAGTTTTATAAGCTACACTATCAAAAAGCAAAACAGCCAAAGCATGTAAGGTATAAAACCATCCTCTTGTTTGATCTACACCCTCCGCAATAAAATCTGCTGGAAAACTTTTTTCAAATGTTTCTTTATTTTCAAAGGGGAAATGCCATTGTGCATAAGGCATTGCTCCGCTATCAAACCAAACGTCAATTAAATCAGGCACTCTTTTCATGGGCTTGCCACTGTTGCTCACCAATATAATATCATCAACAAATGGTTTGTGTAAATCACCAGTCATTTGATTGATATAGTCTTCTATGCTTTCTCCTGCTTTAAGTGTGAAACATCCTGCAGCATATGATTTGCTGATTTCCGATTTTAATTCTGCAATGGAACCAATGCATTTTTCTTCTTCACCTGTTTCGGTTTTCCAAATTGGCAATGGAGTTCCCCAATAACGGCTTCTGCTCAAATTCCAGTCAACCATATTTTCTAACCAGTTTCCAAACCTACCGCTACCCGTACTCGCAGGCTTCCATTGAATCGTTTTATTTAATTCAACCATTCTATCTTTTACCGCTGTTGTTTTAATAAACCAGGCGTCTAATGGATAATAAATGATTGGCTTGTCTGTTCTCCAGCAATGAGGATAAGTATGTTCGTATTTTTCTACTTTAAATGCTCTGTTCTCTTTTTTTAATTTTACTGATATATCAACATTTACATCAACATAATCAGTTTCGTCTTTGTAATTCTTCACATATCGATTAGAGAATTCGCCTACTCCTTCTACAAACTTTCCTTGTTTATCAACTAGAGTTAATATTCCAATATTATTTTTCTTTCCAACTTTGTAATCATCTGCTCCAAATGCAGGCGCAGTGTGCACAATACCGGTTCCATCTTCTGTGGTTACAAAATCTCCTGTGATTACAACAAATGGTTTTGCATCAGGAGTTTCTTCTTTAATTTTTTCAATACTATTTGCTTCAAAAGGTAATAGTTGATCGTAGCTGCTTCCTGCGATATCTTTTCCAGTAAAAGAAGCAAGTGCTTTCCAAGGGATAATTTTATCACCTTCTTTATATTCTTCAAAAGAAGCATTTTCACCTTCTGCTTTGAAGTATTTTCCGACTAAGGCTTTTGCCAAAACTACTTTTATGCGCGTATATATATAAGGGTTATACGTTTCAATTAATACATATTCAATTTCCGGACCAACAGTTAATCCCAAATTAGATGGCAAGGTCCATGGAGTTGTTGTCCAAGCCATTAAAAAAATCTCATCAGTAAGATACTCAGCGAGTAAGGTTTTTATGTGAGATGATACAGTTTTTAGATCCCATTTAAACATGGCAACGGTGCTTGTATCTTTTACATCTTTATAAGTGCCCGGCTGGTTTAATTCGTGAGAGGAAAGTCCGGTTCCTGCTGCAGGTGAATAAGGTTGAATACTTACGCTTTCGTATAAATATCCTTTTTTGAAAAGTTCACTCAAACACCACCAAAGTGATTCAATATAATTATTTTCAAACGTAACATAAGGCTTTTGCAAATCTACCCAATAGCCCATTTTTTGAGTAATGTCGTCCCATTTGTCTTTGTATTGCATTACAATCTCGCGACATTTTTTGTTGTATTCTTCTACAGATATTTTTTTGCCGATATCTTCTTTTGTAATGCCTAATAATTTTTCTACTCCCAATTCCACAGGAAGTCCATGAGTATCCCAACCGCCTTTTCGGTTTACTTGAAAACCTTGCATGGTTTTATATCTGCAAACAAGATCCTTTAGGGTTCTGGAAATGACGTGGTGAATACCTGGCATTCCATTGGCGCTTGGCGGTCCTTCAAAAAACACAAAGGGAGTTTGACCATCTCTATTGGAAACGCTTTTTCCAAAAGAATCTTCATTATTCCATTTTTCTAAAATTTCCTTGCTGATGCCAGGTAAATTAAGTTGCTGATATTCTTTGTATGTAGACGCCATAATAAAAAAGTAATGAAATGCTTGTAAATAGAGGCGCGAAGATAATAAAATACTTCAAACTTTTTAAAGCGGCTATAGCTGAAAACGAATGGGTAAAGCTATTTTGAAGAAAAAGTTGTTTTGAGTAACAACTCACAAGGTTTAATGCCGGTATGGTTTTTAAAAGCGGTGCTAAAGTGTGAAATAGAGGAATAGCCTAATGAAGCCGAAACTTCGGTAACGGTAAACCCTTTTTCGTACAATAAATATTTAGCGTGCTCCATTCTTTGTCCCTGATAAAAATCAAATATGGTGGTGCCGAAAATTTCCTTGAAACCTTTTTTGAGGTAGCACTCGTTGATGGCCACTTTACGGCTAAGCGATTTTATAGTAATGGGGTTGCAAATATGTTGAAGTAATATTTCTCTTGATTTAATGATTTTTTCTCTGTCCTCTTCATTGTTTAAAAACTTGAAATGGTAAACCACTTCTTTTTTTTCTTCCAGCATATTTTCAGTGCTGTAGAGTAAAATCATTTGTGTTTGGGCATTGATAAAAATATTTTCTTGCGTACCGGTATAATTATGATTCAACAAGGCCTGAATAACGGAAGTTGTTTTATTACAAATAGGAACAATTTTAGTGAAGGATTCATCATATTTAAAATTGACAACTTGTTCGGTAAGGTTTTGAGCGTTTTTATTTGCTTTAGCAAATTGCTGAAGGTAGGCAGGTGAGAAGATAAAACTTAATACATCCACAGTTTCAATTTTCTCGCTGCATTGGGCCGATTGATTGAATTTACAAAAATCGCATTCCATCTGCTTTTCTTTGCAGTAGAAGTTTCCAGCCACACAAAATCTTAGTTCGATGTAATTTTCTTTAGCATCATTTTTGTCATAATGATAAACAAAAGCGCCTTTATTTTCTATATTCCAATTAGGCTGCTTTTGGTATCTATTAATGGTATAATGTAAAGAGCCAGGTATATTTTTTTCGATATGCTGAAGTGAATAATCCTCCCTAAGCATTACTGCTTCGTTATTGATTAGCCCCAAATTATTATGGTTTGGTTGATGCATGCGCAGCAAATTTACGGCGCTTTTTCGAGCCTTTATTTATTAATTGAATTTTCTTCTGATAAATAGGTTTTTTGTTGGGTATTATTGGGTGTTGTAATTGATTGATTACTATTTTTAAACAATGAATAGCAATATTTTTTGCATACGACAAAATTTAAAGCATTAAAGGTAGAGTTTTACTTTAATATAATTTTTATTTCATTTTATAAGTATTTTGCTTGTTATTTATCCCCAAAACAATGTGAAAAACAATATTCAAAATGAGTTAAAAAAAACATCAAACCCCCTTTATTTTCGGTATATTTGCTTGATTGTGATTTTATTCATTTAAAAGAGATTTTATTAGTATTATGAGCATAGAATTAGAAACAATACCTACTCCCCAAAATAATTCATACAGCGCCGATAGCATACAGGTTCTTGAAGGCTTAGAAGCCGTTAGAAAAAGACCCGCTATGTATATTGGCGATATTAGTGTAAAAGGGTTACATCATCTTGTTTATGAGGTGGTTGATAATTCCATTGATGAGGCTTTAGCAGGTCATTGTAAAAACATAACCGTAACCATTAATGAAGATAATTCCATTACCGTGCAAGATGACGGTAGAGGTATTCCAACAGGTATGCATACCAAAGAAAACCGAAGTGCTTTGGAAGTGGTTATGACCGTGCTTCATGCGGGAGGAAAATTTGATAAGGGATCTTACAAGGTGTCTGGTGGTTTGCATGGTGTGGGTGTGAGTTGTGTGAATGCTTTGAGTACAAAACTTCATGTAACCGTTCAACGTGAAGGAAAAGTTTTTGAACAAGAATATGCTACAGGTATACCACAATATCCAGTAAGAGAAATTGGCGTATCCGACAAAACAGGTACCCGTGTTCAATTTTGGCCTGATGGAAGCATCTTTACCACTACTTTATATAGTAAAGAAATTCTTGAGGGAAGATTAAAAGAACTGGCTTTTTTGAACAGAAAAATAACCATTATTTTAAATGACTTAAGAGAGTTGGATGACAAAGGCGTTCATTATTCAAAAACTTTTTATAGCGAAGGAGGAATTGTAGAGTTTGTTGAAGCAATTGATAAAACTGCAAATAGAGCTCCATTAATTCCAGTAACTATTTATTGTGATGGTTATGATGAAAAATCAAATGTTGCGGTAGAAGTGGCAATGGTGTACAATGCCAGTTATCAAGAGCATATTTTTAGTTATGTAAACAACATTAACACTATTGAGGGCGGAACGCATGTTGCTGGATTTAGAAGATCAATTACCAGAGTATTTAAAAGCTATGGTGAAAAGCAAGGCATGTTTGAAAAAGCAAAAGTGGCTATTGAAGGGGATGATTTTAGGGAAGGAATTTCAGCGATTATTTCTGTAAAAGTGCCAGAGCCTCAATTTGAAGGACAAACCAAAACAAAATTAGGGAATAGTGAGGTAATGGGTATTGTTGATACCACATTAAGCAGAGTATTAGAAGCCTATCTAGAAGAGAATCCTAGAGATGCCAAAACAATTATACAAAAAGTTATTTTAGCTGCGCAAGCAAGGGCTGCGGCTAAACGTGCTCGTGATATGGTTCAGAGAAAAAGCGTTTTAGTAGGTGGAGGCTTGCCTGGTAAATTGGCTGATTGTTCTGAAAAAGATCCCGGAAAATGCGAGTTGTTTTTGGTCGAAGGAGACTCGGCTGGTGGAACCGCAAAACAAGGAAGAGACAGAAGCTATCAGGCTATTCTTCCATTAAGAGGAAAGATTTTAAATGTTGAAAAAGCAATGGAACATAAAATATATGATAATGAAGAGATCAGAAATATGTTCACTGCTTTGGGTGTAAAAATTGGCACAAGTGAAGATGCAAAAGCATTAGATATAAGTAAGCTAAGGTACCATAAGTTAATTATTATGACCGATGCCGATGTGGATGGAAGTCACATTGCAACTTTGATTTTGACATTTATTTTCAGATATATGAAAGAATTGGTAGAGCAAGGATTCGTTTATATTGCTCAGCCTCCTTTATATCTTGTAAAAAAAGGAAAGGAACAAGAATATGCCTGGAATGATGAAGAAAGAAAAGGATGGGTTACTAAACTAGGACAAGGAAAAGATGAAAGTGTAACTATACAAAGATATAAAGGGTTGGGAGAGATGAATGCTGAACAGTTATGGGAAACGACCATGAATCCTGAATCTAGAACTTTAAAACAAGTAACAATTGATAGTTTGTCAACTGCAGATGGTGTTTTCAGTATGTTAATGGGTGATGAAGTTCCACCAAGAAGAGAATTCATTGAATCTCACGCCAAGTATGCTAAGATTGACGTATAACGATATTAACATTGTGTGGAGAGATGGTTTTTAAATATTTTGGGAGAAAACAATTATTTCAGTAGCTTGTATCATTAGCGAAAGCTTTTATTATTATCTAACAATAAATTCAATTCAAATGTCAAAAATGTTAACAGCTTATTGCATGAAAACAAAGGAAAAAAATGTTCCTATGCAGGATGCAGTAATTACAAAAACAGCAAGAGGTGGATACATGGCTCAAGGTCATGATGGAAAAGGAAATAAAATGACAACTATGCTAGGTGAGGCTACAGCTCTAGAAGCAGTAAAGAATGGAGTAGCTAAAAAAGCTTGGTAATAACCTCCATAATTTTTAAAAATGTAAAAATTTTTCTAATGAGCCGTTCCAAATTTGAGGACGGCTTTTTAGTATTGTGTAATTTCTGTTTAAAAAAAGCTATTGAATACTTCTAAAATTAATAAAAATGAGACACCTGTTGTTATTAATTATTATTACGATTTCCAGTTACAAAATTCAAGCTCAATATGCAGTAAATGGTTCTGCAATTAGACAAAGTTGTAACTGTTATACAATAACAAGAGATACTCCATCCCAATTTGGGGCGGTATGGAATATTAATAAAATCAACCTAAAGAAATCTTTTGATTTTTCTTTTAAAGTTAATTTGGGTTGTGTTGATGGTAATGGTGCAGACGGCATTGCATTTGTCCTTCAAAAGACAAGTACAACCATTGGTACTACCGGTACAGGTGGAGGAAGTATGGGTTACTTGGGCATCTCACCTGCAGTAGGAGTTACGTTAGATACCTATCAAAACACATCTCCAGATAATGATCCTACTTATGATCATTTAGCCATTCAACTAAATGGAGTTACCAATCATTCATCTGCTTCGAGTATCACCTCACCAACACCCATATCCGCAACCAGTAATAATGTAGAAGATTGTTTGGATCATTTGTTAAGAATTGTATGGATTGCTGACAGTACTAAAATGGAAGTTTACTTTGATAGCTCTAGAAGAATATCAACAGTATATAATTTTGTAACTAATGTTTTTAGTGGTGATAGTATGGTGTATTGGGGTTTTACCGGTGCAACTGGACAGCTAAGTAATCTTCAAAAATTTTGCAGGGCTATTCCTGCTGCTACACTTGATGCATATGTTAGTAATATTTGTATAGATGCTCCTTCAATTCCACTTACCGGAGGATTGCCCGCTACATTACCTGGATTGGGAGTTGGTGTTTATACTATCGATACAGTAGTAAATACAAATGGCAATTTTAATCCAGTAACTGCTGGTGTTGGCCCCCATTCCATTAGTTATATTTATTCAGATGCAGGAGGTTGTAAGGACACCGCCACTCAAAACATAAATGTAAGACCGTTACCAACAAATGTAAATGCAGGTAATGATGCTTCTATTCAATTCGGATCAAATATTCTTCTGTCAGGAACAGCAAATGCAGATACTATTTTGTGGTCACCAATATTAGGTCTAGATAATCCTTCTATTCTAACACCATTGGCCTCGCCAGAACAAACTACAGTTTATACATTAACAGCTACAACTCAATATGGTTGTAAATTAAAAGACTCAATGCAACTGGTTGTTAATATCACTTGTTTTGATCCTCCAAATATTTTTACACCTAACAATGATGGATTTTACGACAAGTGGGTTGTTTATAATTTAACTTGCCTTAAAAATTTAACTGTCGATATTTATAATCGTTGGGGTGGATTGGTATATCATTCATCAGATTATAAAAATAATTGGGATGGAAATTATAAAGGGAAACCATTGCCTGATGCAACTTATTATTATGTTTGTAATGTAACGAATAATGACGGATCAAAATTTGTTAAGAAGGGTAGTGTTACGATTATGCGATAGTCTATAAAAAATTAAAAAAAGAAAAAATGAAAATAAAAATAATTCCAGTATTCCTTCTTTGTTTAGTGTGTGTGGGTCATTCAAAGGCACAACAAATATTTTCAATGAGTCAATTCATGCAGCATAATTTTATTTATAATCCAGCGGCGGCAGGGGCAAGTGAACAGGCATCGTTGGGTATTACTTATAAAAAAATGTGGACGGGTATTGAAGGTGGACCTAGA
>Ga0209188_1001267_pt1 | contig 20925 bp, 12 predicted proteins | sample C_130625_EF_Meta_FD_187307 | JGI IMG/M metagenome (GOLD analysis project Ga0209188, IMG submission 187307) | Freshwater microbial communities from Lake Croche, Canada to study carbon cycling - C_130625_EF_MetaG (SPAdes) (version 2) | ecosystem: Environmental > Aquatic > Freshwater > Lake... | reverse complement strand
AGGCCGTCATCGTCTTCTCACGGCCCACGAGCACCTCCTCGCGCTTCGGGCCCATCAGGACCTTGTCGCGGGCGTAGTCGAAGTCGGAGGAATCGACGGCGTCCTTGTCGTGGCGCGTCGCCCACAAGGCAGCTTCGTTGACGAGGTTGCGAATGTCGGCGCCGGTCAGGCCCACCGTGCCGCTGGCGAGTCGGTCGAGGTTGACGTCGGCCGCGAGCGGGACTTTTCTCGTGTGAACGCGAAACAGCGCCAGCCGCGCCTTGTGGTTGGGGCGATCGACGGTGACGTGGCGATCGAAGCGACCGGGGCGGAGGAGGGCGGGGTCGAGGACGTCGGGCCGGTTCGTGGCGGCGAGCACGATCACCGCCTCCGAAGGGCTGAATCCGTCCATCTCGGAGAGGATCTGGTTGAGGGTCTGCTCGCGCTCGTCGTGGCCGCCGCCCAAGCCGGTGCCGCGATGGCGCCCGACGGCGTCGATCTCGTCGATGAACAGGATCGCCGGCGAAGCGTCCTTGGCGGTCTTGAAGAGATCGCGGACGCGCGACGCGCCGACGCCGACAAACATCTGGATAAACTCACTGCCGGAGATCGAAAAGAAGGGCACGCCAGCCTCGCCGGCAACGGCCCGGGCGAGGAGCGTCTTGCCGGTGCCCGGCGGGCCCATGAGGAGCACCCCCTTCGGCACCCGTCCCCCGAGGCGCTGAAAGCGACGCGGGTCTTTCAGGAAGTCGACGATCTCCTTGAGATCCTCCTTCACCTGCTCGAGGCCGGCGACGTCGGCAAACGTCACCTGGCGATCGCTCGATCCGTAGCGCTTGGCCGGCGACTTGCTGAATCCCCCGAGGAATCCAGATCCGCCGAGCGGGTCGCGGGCCCGGCGGAGGGTCATCCAAAAGCCGCCCATGAGGAGAAGGGGCACGAGCATGTAGAGGCCGAGGAGCAGGCCGGTACCGTCCGTCGGCTGGCGGACGGTCGTCTTCACGTCGTGCTCGAGGAGCATCTCGCTGAGCCCCTCGCCGAGGTACGGGGAGATCTCGATGTGAAAGGTGCGCGGGGCTCCTCCGCCTACCTCGCCGGCGCCGGCGAGGGGAGCTTTGAATTGACCATCGAGGGAGTTGCCGGAGATTCGCACCTCGGCAACATTCCCACCTTTCACCTCCCGGACGAACTCATCCCAGCTCACGGGTGTGGCGTTGCCGGCCTGTTCCCGAATCACGATCGTCACCAGGGCGAGGGCGGCCAGCGCCAGCATGATGATCGCCGGCAGGCCGAGGGGCCGGCCCCCCCCGGGATTCGACTTCGGAAAGCCGTTGTCGTTGCCGCCCCCCTGACCGGGGGCGTTGGAATCGGAACCGTTGTCGCGGGGGGACGTGTCCATCGGCTTTTCCGGCGGGAGACGGTGGTCGAATGCCTCGGCGGCAAGCCATTTAATGTAGTCTACGAGGGTCGAATGGACACCGATCCGGCCCGTAGCCGGTATTTCGCTGCTGGTGACGCGGCATCTCCGGTCGGCCACCCCGGGTCTGCCGGGGCGCTGGGCAGCACGTTTCAGCAGCTCCAAGAGCCTCCAGATGACCTCTTCCGATCGACGCGACCCGGCCATGGCCGCCGCCGTGAAACGCGGTGTGGTGGCGATCGCGCGGCGCGGGGAGCGGTTTCTCGCCATCCGTCGTGGTCGGGCCGTTGCGGCGCCGGGGAGGGTCTGTTTCCCCGGCGGGCATGTTGAGCCGGGGGAGGAGGATCGGGAGGCGGTTGTCCGCGAGTGCCGGGAGGAATTGCAGGCCCATGTCGAGACGGTGGCCTGCGTCTGGCAGAGCGTCACCCCGTGGGGCACGGAGCTTTCCTGGTGGACGGTGGAACTCGATCCAGCCGCGGAACTGGTGCCCCATCCGGTCGAGGTCGAGGCCATCTATTGGATGACGCTCGAGGAACTCCTTGCCGAGCCGATGCTCCTCGAAGGCAACCGTGAGTTTCTCATCAAAGGGCTGCAGGAACGGGATGCCGAGGGGCATTTCGGGTTGTGAGCCTCGCGCGGCAGCCCGTAGACTCTTGAGAGTTTCAAGGTGGGGTCCCGCCGGTTCGTGCCTCGGCCCCTCGAGGGCCGGGCAGGCCGTGGTCTTGGCCCGTCCCCTCTCCTTCATTTTCTTCTCCCCGTCACGATTTTTCGGAGTTTCGCCGCGATGGAATTGACGTTTGTGATGTTCAAGCCCGATTGCGTGCAGCGTGGTCTGCTCGGGCGGATCCTCTCCCGCTTCGACGACAAGGGCTTGCGCCTCGTGGCGATGAAGATGCTGCGGATTACCCCGGCGATGTCGAAGCAGCACTACGCCGAGCATGTCTCGAAGCCGTTCTATCCAGGGCTCGAGGAGTTCATCACCGCCTCGCCCGTTGTCGGGTGCGTGTTCGCCGGGCCGGAGGTGGTGCGGGTGGTCCGCGAGATGCTCGGCGCGACCAGCGGCCTCAAGGCTGCGGCCGGGACGATCCGGGGCGACTACAGCTCCAGCCGGCAGATGAATCTTGTCCACGCCTCCGATTCCCCCGAGTCGGCCTCGCGCGAGATCGCGATCTACTTCAAGTCGGACGAGCTCCATGCCTGGGAGCCGTCGCTGGCTTGCTGGACGCAGGCCCCCGGCGAGGTCTGACGTCTCCCTGTCCGCTGCCGGTCCAACGGCGTTTCTCCGCCACCGTCCGTTCTCTGCTGCCCGTGCTCTCCACCCTGCGATCCCACCATGAGTGTTCTCGTCTTCGGGCATCGGAATCCCGACACCGATGCGATCTGTTCGGCGATCGCCTATGCCGATCTCCTCCAGCAGACGACCCGTCCTGACGCCGTGGCGGCCTGCTGCGGCACGCCTAACAAGCGGACGGAATATGTCCTCGACCGGGCCGGGGTGGTGGCGCCGCGGATCGTGATGGATGTCCGGCCGTCGGCGGAGGACGTCTGCCGTCGGGAGATCGTCACGGCCTCGTTCGGGGATTCTTTCCACGAGGCCTATCAGCGGATGCAGCGGGCCGACCTGCGGGCGATTCCGGTCGTCGACATCGACAGGAAGGTGGTCGGCGTCCTCTCGGTCCTCAACCTCATGGATCTGTTCTTCCACGACGAGGGGGATTCGACCAAGTCGCGGACGGTGACGACCTGTCTCCAGAAGCTCCACGACGTGCTCGGGGGAAGCTTCCAGCACGTCCTCGATCCGCAGCAGCACGACGAGCTCCTCGTCATGGTCGGGGCGATGAGTGCCGAGGGTTTTACCGACCGGATGAAGCAGTTTCCGGCCGAACGGCTGATCGTCGTCTGCGGCGACCGGCCGACGATCCAGCTCCCGGCGATCGAGCATGGGGTGAGGGCGCTGGTGCTGACGGGGGGGTTCAAGCTTTCCTCGGGGCTTGTGGAGCTGGCAAAGATCAGGCGGGTGTCGGTGATCATCAGCCCGTTCGACACCGTCAATACGACGCTCCGCATCAAGGCGTCGCAGTTCATCGATACGGTCGTCGACACCGACTTCGTCACGGTGCCTGGCAAGGCGAGCATCATCGAGGCCCGGGCGCTCGTGGAGCGATCGCCGCAGCCGGTGTTCCCGGTTGTGGACGACGACGACCGGCTCGTCGGCCTGTCTTTCAAGTCCGATCTCATCAATCCGCCCCGTCAGAAGCTCGTCCTCGTCGACCACAACGAGCTTGCCCAGGCGGTGAGCGGGGCGGAGGATGCCGAGATCGTCGAGGTCCTCGACCATCATCGCCTCGGCGGTGGCCTCAAGTCGCAGCAGCCGATCCGCTTCATCAACGAGCCGGTGGGGTCGACCTGCACGCTCGTCGCCCGGCAATTCCGGGCGTCGGGGATCGAGCCAAAGCCGGGGATCGCGCTGTGCATGGCGTCGGGGATCATCTCCGACACGCTCTTCCTTCGCTCCCCGACGACGACCGACGTCGACCGCGAGGTCCTCGCTTGGCTCCGCGGCCTGTGCAAGATCGATCTCGATCAGTACGCCCGGGAGTTTTTCGAGATTGGGTCGGCGCTTCGTTCGAGCACGCCGGTCGGGGTGATCAGCGAGGATTGCAAGGAGTTCACGGAGCAGGGGGTGCGGTTCTCGATCTCGCAGATCGAGGAGACCGGCTTCGATCTCTTCTGGGAGCGGAAGGACGAGCTTCGCAAGGCCCTCGAGGATTTTTCCACCCGTCACAAGCTCGACTTCTCCGCGCTCCTCATCACCGACGTCGTCAGCAACGGTTCGCTCCTCCTCCTCTCGCAGGAGTCGGAGGCGTGGGAGGAGATCAACTATCCGCGCCTCGATCGCGGGCTCTATTCCCTCAAAAATGTCGTCAGCCGCAAGAAGCAGCTTCTCCCTCTTCTCTCGCGACTGATCCAGGAATCGAAGGCCTGACGCGGCCGTCGGCGAGCGCTCAGTCGCGGAGTTTTCCGGCAGGGGTGTCGGCGGCGATCCGCCCGATCATGTCGTGGCAGGCCCGTTCGACGGCGGTCTGCCATTGGCCTTCCGAGAGCCCGGCATTCATGTCGGCGCGCGTGTGGGCGAAGATCACGTCGCGGGCGCTGACGACAAGCGCGCCCAGGCCGTGGGTGTCGAAGGCCCCGCGAACGTCGGAGGCTCGCCCCCCTTGCTTGCCGAATCCTGGCACGAGGATCCAGACGTGGGGCATGGCGGCGCGGAGGGTGTCGAGTTGTTTGGGCCAGGTGGCTCCGACGACGGCGCCGACGAGGCCGTAGGCGTGCTGTCCTAGGGCATCGCTTGTGCCCGGCGGGAGCGTGTCGGCGGCGAGGTGTTCGACGCCGGCGGCGACATGTTCGTGGAGGGGGGAGCCGTTGGCTTCGAGATCCTGGAAGTCGCGGCTGCCGGGGTTTGAGGTCTTCACGAGGACGAAGAGCCCGGCGTGGCGGGCTTTGGCGGTGGTCACGAAGGGGGCGATGGAGTCGAGGCCGAGGTAGGGATTGATGGTGAGGGCGTCGCAGGCCCAGGGGCCGGCGAGCCAACCGTCGGCGTAGGCCTCGGCGGTGGAGCCGATATCGCCGCGTTTGCCGTCGGCGAGGACGAGGAGGCCGCGGGCGTGGGCGTAGTGGATCGTTTCGGCGAGTGCCTGCATGCCGGCGGGGCCGAGGGCTTCGAAGCAGGCGAGCTGCGGCTTGACGATTGGGATGTGGGGAGCGACGGCGTCGATAACGTCCCTGCAAAAGGTCGTGTAGAGCTTGGCGAGGGCCGCGGGGTCGTCGATGGCGGTGGCCTTGAGGGCTGGGGGGAGAGATTCGCGGCGTGGGTCGAGGCCGACGCAGGCGGGGGTGCGCTTGGTGCGGATGGCCTGCGCGAGCCGGGTGGAGAAGGGAAGGGTGTGGGGGAGGGTGACGGGGGTGGGGCTGGCTTGAGGGCTTGGTGTGGCGGCCATAGCGTCGTGGTGGGGCTGGGGTTTGGAGGTGGTGTGGTGCGGGGACTGGCTCTGGTTTGAGAGCCTTGGGAAGGCGACTGGGCGGGGAGTGGGCGGCGACTGGGAGGGTTCGTGTTGCTGGCGGGGGGTGTTTGTGCGATAGTGTGCAGGTCGTCGGGCCGGGAAGCGAGAGCTGCGCGTGCTTGTCGGCGGATTCGGGGCGTGGCGCAGCCTGGCTAGCGCGCTTGACTGGGGGTCAAGAGGTCGCAGGTTCAAATCCTGTCGCCCCGACTGGTTGGAGCCGGCCGTCCTCTCTTTCTCGTGGACGGCTGGCGAGGCGGTGGCACCCTTCCAGCAGGATGGGTTCCAAGGCCAGCTTTTCTCCAGGGCGTTGGATCAACCGAACCCACGCACGCAGGGTGTGCCGATCTGGCCGCACTGCGAACGCGATCGCGCGTTCGACAGGCCGAGACGTCGCCTGTTCGGGACACCGTCTTGAGTGGTCTGGCCCGATCCCAAGGCCCCGCTCATCGCTTCGGGTCGGGGGTACCGTTTGAATGCGGCGCAGGCGGGTCGGGGAACAGCGATCGTTCGATGGGCTTGGACTTGGTGAGAGGGGCACTTTCGACGGCCTGCCGCAGTGCATCAACAGTGGTCGGCTCAGGCCAGGGGACCGCCCGCGTGGCGAGCAAGGCCCGGTTCCCTTCCGGTGCTTCGACGCCGGTCCTCACGTAGAGCGCCGTCGCTCCCTCTCTCCCGAGATGTTCGACAGCGCCGCTCCACGTACCCCCGGACCCCGAGTCGCAACGGACGACGAGGGAGGCGTCTGCGAGACAGTGGATGAGTTTGTTGCGGCCCATCGCATGCCCGACGTTGAACCCCGCCGCGGGATCGTACGGCGAGACGATCACGAGGCGCTTGTCCACGATCGGCTGCCGATTCGCCTTGTTGGTCGCCTCGCGCTCGAGCGAATCGGCGAGAACGACCGAAGCCCGTCCGCCAGACTCGAGGCTGCCGCGCACGGCTGCGTCGTCGATGCCTCGCGCACCTCCCGACACAACGGCCACGCCGGCCTCGGCCGCGGTCGCACCGACATGGCGAGCCCAGGCGAGCGCGTCATCATCGGCATGACGCGATCCGACGACGGCGAGGCCGCCCCGCGCGAGCAGTGCGACGTCACCGCAGCCGTAGAGGATCGGCGGACAATCCTCCTTGAGCCGCTCCTTCCAGCGTCGTGGGTACGACTCGTCCGCCCTGCTGATGACCCAGATCGCCCGGGCGCTCCACCGCTCCACCGCCTGGGCCATCTGGAAGCCACGGGAGAGGAGCTCGCGGAGCCTCGCTGCTTCGACGACGGCGTCGCAGGCCTCGACAAGGTCAGTCGCGGCGGGAGCGATCAGATCGGCAGGCTTCCGACCCAGTTCTCGAAGCTTCCTCGCGAGGTGCTTGTACTCCCCAAGCGTCAGGGACCGCTGCCGTGGCCCCGCCGGTCCGGCGATGAGCGGCGCGGTGAGGAGGAGGATCGCCTTCGTGTCGTCGGACAGCGTGTCGGTCATTCGTCCGATCCCGCGAGTGCCAACGCCATGGGCCACACCTCTCCGGCCCCGTGTTCCCGCAGGAGCGAGGTCGCGACGGTCATGGTCCACTTCGAATCGACAAGATCATCGACGAGCAGCACCGAGCCTGTCTGCAGCTCATTTTTATCGACGGCGAACGAGCCTTTGGCGTTTTGCTCCTGCATGGGGCTGTTGTGCATCTCTTTCTGCTCCGCAGTGTCTCGAATCTTGACGAGCGCCATGCGGAATGGCAACTGGAGAGCTTCGGCGAGCCGCCGGGCGAAGTCGGGCACCAGGGTCGGGTGGCGTCGCGACGGAATCGATGTCACCCACGTCGGGGCGGGCGTCGGATTCCAGCGTCGAACCATCCCAGCGCAGGCCTCCACGAGCCGGTCGGAGAACCGCTCATCGGCGTGCTTCCCCTTGACGACCTCCTCGCCCCATCCGGCGTCCCGCCAGGTGCAAAGAGCTCGCCCGTCGTTGGCGCGGAGTGCCGCTGGAATGTTGCTCCGGTTGGACCACTGTTTCCTTGGCTCGATTGGCAGATCCGTGCGGCGGAGAAACGCCGCGGCTTCGTTCACCGAGGCCTCGTCGACCGTCGCCGGGAGCGGCGGAAGTGCAGGCACGCCGACGGCGGAGTCGTCACCGTCGAGGGCCCGAATGAGAAACCGCATGTGCTCGCCGAAGGGCAGGGCGACGTATTCCCGCATCTGGGCTTCTTCTCCCCGGCGGAGTTCGGTCAGGCGTGCGGCCCGTTGCCAGAAGTCTTCCTGGAGCGGAGCGACGGTGAGCTGCCAGCGCGGGCCGTCCTTGACGACGGGCGCCGGGCTCTCGAGTGACAACAGCGCGAGTGCCTTCTCAATCCGCGACTGCCGGATGTTGACCTTCGACGCGATCTGGGGAATCGAGAGGCCGGCGTCGGAGCGGCCGAGGCAGTCGACGATCTGCTCGACCTCGTCGCGCTTCGGGAATGCCGACTTGATGAACCAGTCATTGATCCGTGTCTCCTCGTCGCCGCTCAGGAGCACTCCTCTTGCCGACTCGATGGCACGGCCTGCTCGGCCGACCTGCTGGTAGTAATGCACGACCGATCCGGGCATTTGATAGTGGATCACGAAGGAGAGGTCGGGTTTGTCATACCCCATCCCGAGCGCGGTGGTGGCGACGAGGGCCTTGACCTCGTTGGTGAGGAGCATCTCCTCGCGGCGGATTCGCTCGGCAGTCTCGAATCCGGCGTGGTAGGCGAAGGATCGGATCCCCTTCGAGACAAGCCAGCGGTTGACCATGTCGGCATCGGCGACGGTGAGCGCGTAGATGATCCCGCTCCCCGGAAGCTGCGGCACCGTGTCGGCGAGCCATGCGAGCCGCGCGGCCTGATTCGGAAGCCTCATCGTCTGGAGCGAAAGCGAAGGCCGAGCGAGTTCCCCGCGCGACACATGGAGGTCGCGACCGAGGATCGAACGGAGGTCATCCATCACCCTGTCGTTGGCGGTAGCCGTCGTGGCCAAGAGTCGGGCATTCGGTGGCAGTGTCCGAGCGGTCCGCTCGATGAGCCGGTAGTGGGGGCGGAAGTCGTGGCCCCAGTCCGAGATGCAGTGGGCCTCGTCGATCACCAGGAGCGAGATCGTCGCGGCGATGGGATTGAGAACGGTTTCGAGGAACCCCTCGCTCGCGAGCCGCTCGGGCGAGATGAGAAGGATGTCGACCTCGTTCTGGGTCACCTGCCTTGCGACTTTGTGCCACTCGTCGGTGTTCGTGGAGTTGATCGTGGCGGCACGAACGCCCATCCGTTCGGCGGCGGCGATCTGATTCCGCATTAAGGAGAGGAGTGGCGAGACGAGAATCGCTGGCCCCGCTCCCGACTCGCGGAGGAGCTTCGTGGCGATGAAGTAGACAAAGCTCTTTCCCCAGCCGGTCTTCTGCACGACGAGCAGTCTCCCGCGTCCTTCGACGACGTGGCGGATCGACTCCTCCTGGCCGTCCCGAAACGCGGCATCGTCGCGGCCGGAGCCAATGCGGAGGAGGTCGAGGGCACGGGAAGCGTCGTAGGTGAGCATGGGAGTCGGGCTCGAAGGAAGTTGTGGATCTCGGGCCTGCCCACGGGGTTCTCCCAGCGCTTCGCTTGGAGATAAAGAGCGGGCCTAGTCGATCCCTTCTTACCACCAGCACTCGGACGGACTGGCGAAAAGGGCCAAGCCGTCGAGGAGATCACGGAGGGCAACGCGATTGAGGGGGTTCTGCTTGACCTCCTCGAGCGCCTGCTCCAAGGCCTCAAGCCATGGCGATTCCCAGCCATCGGCCCGGAGCATCGCGAGCACCTTCGACACTTCGCCGAGGAGCATCGACACCATCTCCGTGGGCACGTCGTCGAGGCGGCCGGAACGCGGCCGCAGGAGGGCAAGCGTCTCACGGATCATCGCCTGCTCGGCGGGGCGGTCGACCGCCGGCGGTGTGTCGAGGTCTCCGACGTCGCAACCTTGCGAATCGGCGATCGATTGGGCCCTTGCCTCGGACATCGGCGACGGGTCGCTGTCGGCATAGAGTGGGAAACTCTGAGCTAGTTCAAAAGCCCTGATCTCGGACTGCGGTGCAAACATGTAACACAGCTGAGTCCTAACGAGGTTGACGTCAAACACCGGCTGGACGATCTGCCGCAAAGTGCTCGCCTCGATCGGCTTCTCCGGCAACCTTGGATCGATCGCCACGACCGCGGTGAACTTGCAGAGGACACCAAATCCGGTTGAGAGATCGACGATGCGACGCTCGAGTACCTCGCTGTCACCATGATCTCCGACGGCATAGACGTCGGAGAGGTGCTGGAGCCGTCCCCGCGCCCAAAGTGCCCCGAGCCCGGGAGCCTGCGAACGGTGCGGCGTGACGGCGACCCGCCAGGTGCTACCTCCTTGCTTCTTCCCCCGGATCGTCACGTTGCCCGCCCCGACGCCCTTCACACGGCCGCGAAGGACGAGCGGCACGCCCGGAAACAGGCTCGGGCGCTTCGCTGGCACGACCGAGTCGTCAAGGATCTCGATGCCATCCCCTTCAAGGCGGACGTCGGTGACGATCGGTGCCACGAGCCGCTCCTGGATCCGGTCCATGACTTCGTCGAGCCGATCCTCGCTCTCCACGATGTCGTGGGTACCGCCGCTGGAGTCGGCGAGACGGGTGAGGAGGCCCGCGTTGGCGGAAGTGTCGATGCCGACGACGTGGAGCGTGGTGGCCCCGAGCGACTTCACCAGCCGGGCGAGGACGCGATCCTCGTCGCCGATCTGGCCGTCGGTGACGAGCACCAGGATCGGGTCGCGGGCAGGAGCGTCGGATGCGGTCGGCTTCGGTTCCCCCTTCTTCTTCCGAGGGCGCTTGAGGAGAGCGAGGCCGGCCTTCAGGGCCAGCTCCATCTCCGTGCCGCCGCGGGCCTTGATGGTCCCGAGCCATTCGAGGATCGACCAGCGATTGCGGTCGGTGGCCGGGATGAGCGAGGGGGACTCGTGCATCTGATCGAGCACGCTGTCGAAGGCGAGGACCGCAACACGGTCATCACTCGAAAGGGTGTCGAGGCTCCGGGCGATGGCACGGCGGGCGGCGGCGATCTGCCAGCCTCCCATGCTGCCGGAGCGGTCGAGGAGGAAGACGACGTCACGCGGCGGCCGGGCCTCTTTGGCGAGCTTCGGCGGAAAGACCACAAGCGAAAACGTGCCGTCGCCGGGAGCCTCGCTGCTTCCCTCCTTGCGCCCCATACCGACGGGCCGCACCGCATCAGACTCAATCGCAAAGGAGGCCTTGGGTACTTCACCGAGCCCGAGCGGCCAACGGAGGACGAAGTCGCGGTCCAATCGATTGCCGGGCTCGACGACGACCTGGAGGGCGTCTTCTCCTTGGACGAGCTTCACCGGGATCGAGGTCGCAAGATCCTCGACGAGAGGAGCCGGCGCCCCGATCCTGGCGCGGATCCCGAGGCGGACCGGATTCGGGAAGCCGGGAAGGAGGACCGGCGGCGAGATTCGCGAGGCATCGGGAACGAGGTCGGTGTCGGGGACGATGCCATCGCCGGTCGGATCGCCGTCGATCGCCGCACCGGGGCAATAGCGCTGTGAAACGACCAGCGGGAAGCGGTAAGTGGCCTCGAAGGAATCGATGGCGAGGGGCTCGACGAGGGTGAACTCCACCCGGGCAAGCGCCCCGGCGGGGATGTTGCCGACGCGAACCGTGAACACATCGGCACGCTCCTCCTCGGCGATGGCCGCCGACTGGCCGCGGGCGATGGCGGCGTCGTAGTCGGCCCGGGCCTTGGCCCGCTCGTCGATCCGCCCCTCGATGACGGCGCCGTCGACGATCATGCGGAAGCCGATCACCGCCGCCCGGGGAGGAAGGGGGAAGATGTAGGTCGCCTCGAGCGGATCGGTGAAGACGTTCTTGAAGCACTGCGAGACGGTGCCGTGGGCCGTGAGCCCGTCGATCTGCACGTCGAGATCGAGGGCCACCAGCGGCAGGCAGCCCTTTTCAGTTTCGAGGGCGCCAAAGCCCGCCTCGCCACCCGGCACCGAAGCCAGTTCGTCGTCGTTGAGCATGCGAATCATGGGCGAGGCTCCTTCGGGGATCGGCGTGACTTGGTTACGGGACTCGGCTGACAGACGGCGGATGCTCCGCTTGTGGCGGCGGGCGGAGACGCGGTGGCTGACAGGAACGCCACCAGCGGCGCGGAGAGCTCGGCGAGCGTCGCTTGCTCAGAGGCGTCGAGCGGCCGGCCGTTCCAGAGGACGACGACGTTGCCGCCGACGGCTTTTGATTGGAGGGGCAGCGACGCTTCGGTGGTGGTCGCTGGGGTAGCGGGGGACGCTGCCGCCGGAGCCGAGGCCGCGGCCGGACGGGTCTTCCAGAACGCCGAGCCGCGGCGGGAGGGCTGCAGCGCCGCCTCGAGCCCCGAGGCCACAGTTGCGGCGCGGGCGGCGACGCGGGCCGCGATCACGGCATCGACCTCGTCGAGCTTCATCCCCAGGGCCCGGGCAAGCTCGGCATCAGTCCGGCCGGGGAGCCCTCCCTGGATTTCCTCGAGCGACAGCCCCGACGCCTGAAGCTTCTTGATGACGGCGATCTGGAGCAGGTGCCGACGCCCGTAGAGGGCGGCCCGACCGCGAAACTCGGTCGGCCGGTCGAGGACTCCGAGCGACTGATACCAGCGGATCGTCCGGACATCGGGCAGGTCGCGAACCCGGCCGTTCCGGACCCCGTCGTAGTCCCGGGCGAGGAGCGCCGGGATCGACCCGACGACCTCGGGGAGCGTGAGCACGGCGGTGGATGGGGGCGTGGCCATGGCTGCATGGTACAGTGACAACTGACAGTGTCAATACTTGGAAAGGGCTTCTTCGAGGCGATCCTCCCATCGTTCGAGCAGGAAGTGTCCCGCCCCGCCGCTGTGGTCTTTTTTCCCGATGGCGGCGATCCGTGCCGAGGCCGTAAGGAGCAACAACCCCCAACGCAACGAGGATTCCAGGGCTTTCCAGGCCCTCGAAGACAGGCTGAGGCAGGTCCGGGAACGGCATCCACGCTTTTTTTCATGCCGTCCGAGCGATCGTTCAGGACGAAGATCCCCTACGGCCTGAAGCCGATCACCGGGGTGCTCGAGAACCTCAAGGAGGATGGGCCGCAGCAGGGACTCCATCGCCGGTTCTTTCCGCGACGAAGCAAAGCGAGGCGGCGATGACGCGTGGACTGCATTCCGTGATCCCCAGACACCTGGTGGCGGGGCTTGGACGCGGCCGGTCACCCTCATCCGACAGCCGGGCCGTGGCGACGGCGGCTGCCATGGACGTTCCCGCCTGCTTCGCAGCCCACCGGACGCGGCTCGAAGGGCTTTCTGAAGACGAGGCCTTGGAGCGACTTGCCGAGCACGGTCCGAACACGCTGGCCAAGGACCAACGGGCCGGGCTGATCACACTTCTCCGTCATGCCTTCATCAATCCGCTGGTGATCCTGCTCGCCACTCTCGCCGGGGTCTCGTTCGCCACGGGTGATCTCCGGGCCGGGACGATGATGGTCCTCATGATCGCCATGGGAGCCGGCCTGAAGCTCTTCCAGGAGGCCAAGGCCGATCGCGCCGCGGCGAAGCTGAAGGCGATGATTTCGGTCAACGCCACCGTTCTTCGCGGCGGCCGGCCGATGGAGATCGCGGTCTCTCGGCTCGTGCCCGGTGATGTGGTGACCCTGGCTGCCGGCGACATGATCCCGGCCGATGTCCGCCTCGTCGTCGCCAAGGATCTGTTCCTCGTTCAGAGTTCGCTGACCGGGGAGAGCTTCCCGGTCGAGAAGTTCGCGATCGAGAAGAACCCCGCCGCCGCCATGGCGATCGACCTGACGAGCGTCGCGTTCTTGGGTACGAGCGTGGCGAGCGGATCGGCGACCGCCGTCGTCGTGGCCACGGGGATGGACACCTATCTCGGCGGCATGGCGGGGACGCTGTCTGAACCGGAGACGGAGACCTCCTTCGACAAGGGAATCAGCCAGTTCACCTGGCTGATGCTCCGCTTCGTGCTCGTGATGGTGCCGCTGGTGTTCGCGATCAATGGGCTCACGAAGGGGGACTGGAGCGGGGCGTTTTTCTTTGCCATCGCGGTCGCCGTCGGCCTCACGCCCGAGATGCTGCCGATGATCGTCGCCGTGTGCCTCTCCAAGGGCGCGCTCGCGATGAGTCGGCGTCAGGTGATCGTGAAGCGACTCGACGCCATCCAGAGCCTCGGTGCCATGGACATTCTCTGCACCGACAAGACCGGCACACTGACCTGCGATCGGGTGATCCTCGAGCGGCATTGCGACGTGGCTCTCGAGGAGAACGAGAGAGTGCTGGGGCTCGCCTACATGAACAGCCACTTCCAGACGGGCTTGAAGAACGTGCTCGATCGCGCCATCCTCGCTCATGCTGACACTCATGCGGACGCCCGTATCCCTGAATACACGAAGGTCGACGAGATCCCGTTCGACTTTGATCGCCGCATCATGTCGGTCGTCGTCCGAACTCCCGACGGAAAGGATCTCGTCGTCAGCAAGGGGGCTCCGGAAGCCGTGTTTCCCCGGTGCACGAGCTTCACGCTCGGGGGGAAGGTGTCTCCGCTGGACCGCTCCGCCATCGATCGTCTCAAGGCGGAATACGAACGGCTTTCCGCCGACGGTTTCCGCGTGCTGGCGATCGCCTCCCGGGAGGTCGAGCCCCGCGGCTCGGTCGCGGGGGACGCGACCCCCTACTCGAAAGCCGACGAGTACGACCTGACTCTCGACGGCTACGTCGCCTTCCTCGATCCACCCAAGGACACGGCCACCGCCGCGATCCGCGCCCTGCAGGGCCACGGCGTGGCGGTGAAGGTCCTCACCGGTGACAACGAACTGGTGGCCCGGAAGATCTGTAGCGAGGTCGGATTAGCCACGAGCGACGTGCTCCTCGGAGAGGGCATCGCAGCGATGACCGACGACCAGCTCGCAGATGCCGCGGTGTTCACCACGCTTTTCGCCAGGGTGTCGCCTGCCGATAAGACGCGGATCATCGAGGCCCTCCGGTCCCGGGGACACACGGTGGGGTTTCTCGGTGACGGCATCAACGATGCCTCGGCTCTCCGGGCCGCCGACGTCGGGATCAGCGTCGACACGGCGGTCGACATCGCCAAGGAGGCGGCCGACATGATCCTGCTGGAGAAGTCGCTTTTGGTCCTCGAGGCCGGCGTGGTCGAGGGGCGGAAGGTCTTCGCCAACATCCTCAAATACGTCCGCATGGGGGCGAGCAGCAATTTCGGGAACATGTTCAGTGTTCTGGGGGCGAGCCTGTTCGTTCCCTACCTGCCGATGACCCCGATCCAGATCCTCGCCAACAACCTCCTCTACGACGTCAGCCAAACGGCCATCCCGACCGACGACGTCGATCCTGAACAGGTCGAGAAGCCCCGCCCCTGGGACATCGATCGGCTCACCCGCTACATCGTCTTCATCGGGCCGTGCTCGTCGCTCTTCGACTTCACGACCTTCCTCGTCATGCTCCACGTCTTCCACTGCCGGGAAATCGGCACGCCGGGCGTCGCGGCACACAGCGAGAGCCTGTTCCAAACGGGGTGGTTTGTGGAAAGCTTGCTCACGCAGACGCTGATCATCCACGTCATCCGCACCGACAGGATTCCCTTCGTCCAGAGCCGCGCGTCATGGCCCTTGATGGCCATGACGGCAGTGATCATGGCCGTCGGTGTCGGGCTCCCGGCCACCACGCTCGGGACCTCCCTCGGCTTCACGCCGCTTCCGTGGCTCTACTGGCCGCTGCTCGCCGGCTCGCTCTTTGGTTACGTGATCCTCACGCAAGTCGTGAAGACATGGCTGCTGCGGAAGGGCTGGATCTGATCGGCCGCAGATGAGGGCGGCAAGATCCGTTTTCCGGGCGGCGATGGCGATGGCCCGAAGAACGGCGGATTCCCCCAACTGTCCATGAGGACATCCACGCGGAATCATTCGATGGTGCCGCTGAATCGGTCCTCTTCGCCCTGCGGCCAAGGCCGGCATGCGTAAACTCAGGTGACGGCGGGGAGAGGGCTGAAAAGCCTTTGCCTTGTCGTTCATCTGACGGTCTCTTGGGTGCGGTGGCTCCGTGATTCGCTCACGGAAGCCTGTCGCGACCGGGACGGCCTCCTCGTCTGAGGATGAACTCGTTCCCAGGGGCTCGCGGCGATTCCGCGGGCCCTTCGAACCGGTGTGCCAACGTCGGCCGATGCCTCTGGGCCTCTCCCACGTTGGGTTGTCCTCGCAAAACGCTCGTTTTGCCTCGGTGCACCCATTCCTTCTTGGGAACAGAGGGCACGAGGCTTTTCGCTCAATGCTTGATTCCCAGCAGCGGTTCCCGAGAGCTTCACAAGAGGGCTTCCCATCCGGCCGGATCCAAGGCCATCACCAGGAGAATGACCATGTCCATTGCAGCGGAATCGGAATACATCCACATCGGCGAGTCGAGCGGATGCTCGGATCACGATCGGGATCTCATCCACGAATTGAGCAGGAGGCTCGACTCCCTCTGGCGTTACGACCAGTACATCGCCAATGCGGGTTGGAGGGATGACCTCTGCCAGTTCTGGCAGGACGCGAAGGCGCAGGAAAAACAGGCCATTCAGCGGCTCCGTCAGCTGATCATTCAGGAAGTCCAAAACGACTGCTTCTGAAGCACGCAATCGATGACACTCGCTGCGCCCAAAGCGTGGCGCAGCGAGTGTCGCTCGTGGTGAGACCTGGTGAGTCAATGGCTCCGCTCCCTTGCCAGGCCGCTGATCGCTGGCCGGGTCTGGATCGGACCGATGAACCTGAAGGCAGCAATCAGAGCCGCAATTCACGAACTCAGAGGCCGCCATGTCTCATCCCCAAGCCGTGATCCTCTGCAAGTCGGTCCACCACGGCAGCACCGCCAAGGTCGCACGCGGGCGAGGCGTCGCGTGAGACAAGCGGCATGCCGGGTGGTATAAGACATTCTGCTTCAGCACCGCAAGCAGCGGACGACTCCGCCAAGAACGCCCGTCACCGTGGCATCCGACGATCCAGCCGTTTCGGGCCACGACGCGACCGGCGATGCCGGCCGCGGTTCCGCCATCCTTTTCACCCTGGCTGCCCTGCAGTTCGTCGCGATCGTCGACCGGCTGATCGCGACCAAGCGACGGAGGCTCGCGGCCGCCTCCGCATCCGACGCGGAGCATCGCGACCTGCTCACGATCCTCATGGCCGCACGGGACGAGGAGACAGGCGAGTCGATGAGCGACATCCAGCTTCGCGACGAGGTGATGACGATGATGATCGCCGGGCACGAGACGACGGCCAACGCCCTCTCGTGGCTGTGGGTGCTGCTCGACCGACACACCGACGAGCAGGAGCGACTGCGAGCCGAACTTCTCACGGCGACGGGCGGCGCCGCGCTGAAGGTGGCCGACCTGCCGCGGCTGCCGCGGCTCAAGGCGGTGATCCTCGAGACGCTGCGGCTCTATCCGCCGGTTTGGATGTTTGACCGCCGCGCTCTTGGCGCCGATGACCTCGGCGGCACTCGCGTCGCTGCCGGAGACCTCGTGATCTTCTGCCCCTACGCGATCCACCGGCTCCCGCAACTGTGGGACGATCCCGAAACCTTCCGGCCGGAGCGGTTCGACGCCGGCCGCAAGGCGCACAATCCCTTTGCGTACCTTCCGTTCAGCGCCGGTCCACGGACCTGCCTGGGGAACAACTTTGCGATGATCGAGTCGCAGATCATCGTGGGCACACTCCTGTCGCGGTTTCGTGTCCGACTGGCGGATCCGGCGCCGATCAGGGCGCAACCGCGGGTCACGCTGCGGACCTCGCGGCCGGTGGTTTTGCGGCTGGAGCTTGCGCCGCTTGGCTGAGTGTCTGCCGCAAGGCTCCCAAGCTGTGAACAGCCTCCCCGGCTCTGGATGCGGCCGCGGATCACGGCGCAGGGTATGCTGCCGCTCGGAGCCCATTCCTGATTGGCTCTTGGGAACCACCGGGGAGACAACATGGCTGCTTCCTCCGTCGTGCGTCGGCGGCTCGACTTCCGCTCCTGGGACGACCTGCTTGCCGACGTCGACACCCTCGCCCACCGCGGCTATGACCGCGCCGGAAAATGGTCGCTCGCGCAAGTCCTCGATCATGTTGGCGCCGGACTCCGCGTCGCCCTCACCGGCTCGACGAAGCGGATGCCGTGGGTGATGCGGATGTCGGCGCGGAGCTTTGCCCTGCCGATGATGCGGGCGTGGAGGCGGATCCCGGCGGGCCTCCCGGCGCCCACGTGGTGGCAGCCGCAGGTGCCTGCCGACGCCGACGACGCCACGGCAGTCGCTCGCTTCCGTGCCGAAGTGGAGGCGTTCCTCGCCCACAGAGGCCCCTATCATCCCCATCCGGCGTTTGACCGGATCGACCGGGAGTCCTATGAGGATCTGATGCTCATCCACGCCTCGCACCACCTCGGCTTCCTCGTGCCCCACGGCGAAGGGCGAGGTTGAGAGTGCCGAAGGGGCATGCCTCACGTCGCCGGTCGCCTTACCACTGGCGACCTGCCCGGCTGGGGCGTTTATGCTAACAACTCAGCCGCGTGAGCGAACTGGCGATTGGTGCGAGCTGGAGTGCTGCGTTGCACCCTCTTCTGGCGGCGTCACATTCAGCGCAGGCGGGATACGTCCTGCAATGGGACTGACTCCGACAGACCTCAGATCGAAATGCCGATGCGACATAGGCAAGTGTTCCGAGGAGCTGGCTGATCCAATCGACAAATCTTCCCCATCCCGCGGGAACCATCCACGGCAGGGGACGCCAATGGCACTGGGATGCGAGGGCTGTCACCGCAGGGTGGAGGGCGGGAACGGAACGAGACCATCGGTCGGTCTTGGCAACGCAACGCTCGACCCCACACAAACGCTTCGAAAACAGGAGAGGGCGAGTGCTTGTTTTTTCCGCTCGCAAATGACGTTGAAAGCATTTGTCGCAGCATGAGGATGAGTTCTTAGGAGCCTCGCCATGGATTCCCTCTCGCCCCCTTCAAACGATCGCGATCGACAGCAGTCGTGGCGGTCCGATCCGGGCACCTCCGCTATCTCGGCGGGCAATCCTGCCTCCAGCGAAGGCCAGGGCCCCCACGCGTCGCTGTTTGCATCGTGGCGCGGACAGGCCTGGAACACGGTATCGATCGGAAGGTGGCTGAGGACGTTCTTCGCGAGGGCGTTTTTCACGCTCCTCGCACTGGGGCTGATCGTCGTCCTGTTTTACTCGCTGTTGGCGGTCTATCGTCCGACGCCGATCGTGGCCGGGTTCGTCACAAGCGCCTACTCACCGATCGAAACGCCCGTTCTCGCTGCCTCGGATCAGGAAACCCTCAGCCGGCTGAGCCAATTCAAAGCGACGTTTTTCACAGCACCGGTGATCAGCCTCGACAACGTCTCCAAAGACCTCGGCGAGAAGTCGGCGGAAGAACTGACGGATGTCCTGGTGAAGAGCCTGTCAAAGATGAGGCCCGGCGGCCCCGACAACAACACCGCCATCCTTTATCTCTCCATGGCTGGAACGGTTGACAGCCAAGGACGGGCGTGCCTGATTCCACCGGCGATCTACAAAAATGCCGCGATCGACGTGGAGCAAAACTATCTGCCGATCGAGAGCCTCTTTGCCCGCCTTCGCACAGCCGTCGATCCCCAGATTCACATCATCGTGATCCTCGACTGCTGCCGCCCGGGAACGTGGCCTCTGGCGATCGCAGACGGAGCGTTTGCGTGTGGCTTGGAAGCCTCCGTTGGAGCCGCCGGCCTCGATCGCTTTTGGGCCATCGTTCCCTGTAGCCCCGGGCAAACGAGTGAAGAGTCCCCGCTCTACGGCGGGTCCGCTTTCGCTCACTTCTTCGCCGAAGGTCTCCAGGGAGCAGCGGACAGAGCCCCGTTCGGAAACCGGGACCGCACCGTGGATCTCTCGGAACTCATGGCATTTCTTTCCGAGTGCGTTGACCGATGGGCTGTTTCCGCGTGCGGGGTCAGGCAAACCCCGGCGATCTATCCCTCCTTGAAACTGAATGCCGGGGCCACGACACCAAAAGTATCGAGGATTGGTTTCTTCAGGGATCGAATCAAGAGCCTCGTGGACGCGAATCGTAAGGCGGCCGTCACGAGGGCATCGGTGGATGTCGACGCGATCGGCAGTCGGAGGAGAAACTCGTGGATCGAAGAGAGGTGGTTGGCGGCTGACTCGATTCGAACACTCGGCGTTGTTTACAAGCCGCTGGAGTGGCAGAAATACCTCCAGACGCTCCTAAGGGCGGAGAAGCTCAGCCGGGCCGGGGGCAATTCCCAGGAGCTCTCTCGGGCCACGGCGCAAGTCGAACAGATCGAAAACAACCTTCGCGCCGTCCTGACCCTGCAGGTCGACGAACTTCCGTCGCTCCGGCTTGCGAAACTCATGATCGGCGACACTTCCGCCACGGGCCTCGAGAGCGAAGCCAGATCTCTGCGGGATGTGCTCGCTGCCTACGTCACCACGAATCCCGATCCGAAGAAACCAGCCACTCCCTGGGATCCCGCGCTATCGAGCCGAGAATGGACGACGAACGGGATTGTGGCATGGGACTGGCTCCAGGATCACGTCGGCGCCGGATCGACGATCGACCATGCCGGCCTCGAGCGATGGCTCGAGTGTGTGGGACAAAAGTCCTTTGAGCCCACGGTCGATCCGCGCGAGATTCACGCCCTCCGCATGATGGCCCGATGGATCGATCCTGCCGTGTGGGATACCTCCCAGCCCCTCATGGCCGATCTGATCGGTCTGGTGGGGATGGTCGGTGAAGCCTGCTATTCGAAACATATCCGGGCCGACACGTTTGCCGAGCGGTGCGTGCTGTTGCTCAAGGCCGAGCAAGCCGTTCGCGAGGCGATCGATCTGGCAATGGTCGGCGACCCTGCGTCCATCGCGCGCGCGGGAGAACTGGCCCGAGATTCGCAGAGCATTTTAAGGAAATGCATCGATCTGTCTGCTGAGCTGTCCGCGGCCATGAGCCTCATCGACACCTTGGACGACGAGGTCCCTTGGCTCATCGCTTACAGCGTCGACGAGGCGAGACACGCGACCGTCCGAGCCTCCGTGCAGGAACGCCTTTCTGGCGATTCCCCGTTGGGGACCGTGGGCTTGCTGAGTCTGATCAAGAAGACGATCGACCTGCGCCAGTCCGTGTCCGCGACGACAGCGGACGTCACGCAAAAATCATTCAGCGCTTTTGACGAGGCGATCAACGCCCTGCGGGATAGCCGTGAGGCCGTGGAGGCCGAGTTCCTGCCACTGAAGGCATTGTTTCTTCGTCACTGCGAAGTCATGTCAAACGCGGCAGCCGATACGCCCGAGGCGCTGGCAGCCATACGAAGGATTCTCAGGACGCCACTCGTGCGGGGGGAAGTGCGGGGGAAATTGCTGCAGCGGGCGGAACTTCTGGCCAACCGCTTCGCGGGGGTGGTGGCTCCCCACGCCGCCG
>Ga0209188_1001265_pt1 | contig 20943 bp, 20 predicted proteins | sample C_130625_EF_Meta_FD_187307 | JGI IMG/M metagenome (GOLD analysis project Ga0209188, IMG submission 187307) | Freshwater microbial communities from Lake Croche, Canada to study carbon cycling - C_130625_EF_MetaG (SPAdes) (version 2) | ecosystem: Environmental > Aquatic > Freshwater > Lake... | reverse complement strand
TTATTCTATTTCGTGTTTCTCCGCAAGGGATTATAAAATACTTTTCGGCTGAGTTATTTTCATCTTTGAAAGGGAAATTTTCTCTTACATCGTTCAAGTCAACTCCTATAGATAGAACGATATTAATGTCGTCGGGGGTTTCTCGCAACCTCACGGTAATCCTGGAAACATCCGATGAAAAAACAATGTCATATATATAAAGATAACGAAAATGTCTATTTCTTGTATAAGCAATTATTGGAAATTTAGCCAATGATGGTATATCGTCTTGATAACGTGTCACGAAATTTATTAACTCCAATTGCTTTTCCCTCATTTTATCTATTTCTTTGCTTGAAACATAAACTTCTCCCCTCACTAGGTTCCCCTCAATTTTTAATATTTCACAGATTAATTCGAGAGACGGAATTATAAAGTAATTCGTCTTTTCATCATCAATATAAGGAAAGAAATTCTCATTTTGTAGAGGTATGCGTCGAATACCAACAATTTTGCCACTTTGATCTTTGATACCAATCCTATCAGGTTTTGATCCTGTATGAATTGATTGAATTTGCCCCTCAAAGCGCTCTTTTCCGTGTTTCTCACCAGAACTATCTTTTTCATACCTTTCGTAATTGAAATCTATTAATTTCAATAGGTTCTCAACGTTATCAAAATTCTTACGCAAAAAATCTGTTAAATATTGTTGATTTGTTGTGTAATTCTCTAGATTGAAAGGTAGGGGAACAATAGACATAATCGTTGGGAATATTACTACGATATCAATAAAATAAGTCTGCTTGTTTTCTTTTTTCTTCAGAAAAAACAGTTGGGAATTTGACGGCGGGTTGAAAATCCAAGATGTCTCCTTTACCATTCCCATCGATTCGAAAATTTTCTACACCATAAATATCCCTTAACATCAGCCATTCAAACAACCCTCCACGATATATAAAAATATGTCGAAACCCCAATTTCTTCAACTGCTGGGCTTTTGTCTCTACTGACACATCTGTGTCGTTTCGTCCATACACAACAATCGGTTTCTCGCGAGCGTTCACTAAGAGGGCTTCCATCACAACCGTTTCTTTTTCTACCTCCAAGGTTCCACTGATGACGCAATCCTGCTGATTCATGGGCAGCGTATTGATAATCACGAAATTATCTGGGCGTTCCTGGGCGTATTTCACATCATCAAATGCAATCAAGGTATCTTGCGTTTGTCCCATCTGTTCTTGAAAACAAATTATGAAAGAAGAAGAGAATGCAATCGCGGACCAAATAAAAAAACTATTATTATTCGGAAAAGATGATTTCCTACTCAGAATCATAATTTTAAATTTGTTGCTTCCTCTTTTTTTTTCGCCATGCCAAGACGACCAAAGAATAAAAAGCCCAAAGTGCAGATGCGTATTCGCGACGCCCTTGACACCATAGCCGCGTTCCAATTCGACCATAATCTCGTTTGGAGGGACACTTATTTCGGAGATCTTTTTATGACGCGGCTTTTTGAAGAGTGTGTAGTAGCCGTTGAAGACGAGACTGAGGATGACGACGAAACCACCAAAGAAAGCTATAAAAAACTTCGCACGCGAATGGTGCTTATAGGCACCATCGTCCTGATTTGCAACACCAAACATCGGATCCAACGGTGGGGACAACCGTCTCTTCGGATAGAACAACCAAAAGACGAGAATGACGAAACCGAAAACGACGCATCGACAGGCAAAACGGATAATGATCACGAAATGGAGGACGACGAGACAAAAAGTCATTGCGTTCGCGATATTTTCATTGAGCTTGATTACCGCAATCAAGGTTTCGGCAAACTTTTATTGCTGTACAGTATTTTGCGTGTGAAACAAATTCATCCTCATATCCATTGGATCATTCTAGATGACATGTCTGCTCGTTCGGGATACGCATCGAATAATCTTTACTGCAAGTTTGGGTTTCGAGGTCAGCCCACACAAGACATGTCTGGATCGGGGATCGTCTTTGATGGTCCTGAAAGAGAGCTCAGTATCCACCATAAATCGGTCTTCTTTTCCAAAACAGTCAAAACGATTCTGACCGAGATTGCAAAGAATTTAAAGAGCAAAAAGAAATGCTACTATCTGGTTCGCACAAATGAGACCAACGCAATCATTGACGGGAAAGCAGAAAAAGATGGCGATGGCGATGGCGATGGCGATAGCGATGGCGACGGCAATGGCGCTGGGTCTGAAATCGACAAAGAGGACAATTCAGAGAGTAATGTCGACACTGAAGATGGGCCCATAACTGTCATCTTGAAAGTGTTTGCATTCGCATTTTTCTCTGTTCTGGTGGTCTTTGCTTGTTTCCTAGCCATCGATGTATTTTCGACCACTAAGTATTGGTGTCTGGTTGCAAGAACCCTCCAACAGACAATCAATTGAAGTTTACCACAATCTCAATATTTTCCTTTTTTATGCTTTTGCTAGCAGATACAGACAACTCTTCTCGCCGCTTTCGACTTCCATTACTGCTTTCTGTTTGCTCTTTTCGTTTCGATGTGCTGTTGCGTAAAATCATGTCTTGCTCAATATCCGCATAGTTTTGTTCAATATATTCCAAAATGTAGTTTTCAATACTCCATCGGAAAAAATTGAGCTGCCCCAATGTTGTCTCCAAAAATTGATTGTTGCCGCATTTGATGGTCAACCGATTCCATCTTGCAAAAGGATCCAACCTCCGTTTGGAATACGACTTTAATTTCAACTTGTATTGCACATGGACGTTGACCCGTTTTCCCGTATTGGGATTGGTATATACAGTAAAATTCATTTTGGCGTAGTTGGTAACAAACCAGTCCACGATACGCAACGAAATTTGGGACTCCCCCGTAATAATATTCAGCATTTTGCTAAGATTGTCTTCATTCTCGTAAAACTTCAAAAGATTGGTCAACAAAAGATCGTTTTGTGTTGAATATTTGTCTTCGCCTTGATAACTGACGAGAGACGTCATCGATCTATAGAAGCTTGATTTGGATGATACAAAAGTCCGAATATTTGTGGGATGGGTGAAAATTAGAGAGAATCAACAAGTATCGATTGGGTTGCAAATGTAAATTTAGGCATTCTAGTGAATCTTTAAATGCGAATTTTCCGCACTTTTTTTTCTTGGTGAGAATACAAATCTCGATTCCCCCCCCCCTCACCCCATCCCGCTCCTCTGCCCCCCCCCCTTCCCCTCCCCCACCAGCTTATAAACATCTCTTCCTAAAAATGATGCTTTGTACCCCAGCCTTGGTTTATCTAGCCTTTTCGCTGTTTTCGGTCATTCTTGCCGTCTATAAAAAGATTTCTATGATGAGTATAATGGTCAAGTTGATATGGATCGGTCTCTGGACATGGTTGCTCAATTATCTATGCAGTATGAATTACACCTCTGTATCCTGGTTTTTGGTCCTTATGCCCTTTATTCTCATGTTGGGCATCTTTGTGATCGCGCTGGAAGTTGTGAAGCAAAATGGAGGAGCGGGAGGAGCGGGAGGAGCGGGAGGAGCGAAGCAGCCACAAGCCCAGCAAAACAGCAACGGTATGGGAGCTGGCTTGTTTGATGGATTCACACTGATGAAGAAATAAACATTTGCTTTACATGGACACGGCTGAATGTGGATGCATGTATGCATTTTGCGCTTCCAAATCTTGTACAAACGAATGATCAGACATGAATGGATTTTGGTTCACCTGGGGAACCATTTCTCTTTCCGCCATCTTGGAATACGATCCTTCTCTTTTGTTCTCATTGCGGGACCTAGCATATTCCGTATTTGGAAAGATTCCTTGATTCCCAGGGGAATCGGCCAAGGGACGAGCCCATTGATCCATGTCCAAAAACAAAGACTGATTGCGAATTTGGCTAAGAACGCTTTCATCGATCGAGTCGGCGGCACTAGAGGCTGCGACAGACGTGCAATCTGCTGCGGTTGAAGACGGCAATTCGGCGGAGGCGGAGGAGACAGTAGAAGAGGAGGGTCTCGCTGATTTCTGGGGAGGATCGCCTTCTATTCGCCAAGTCCATCGAATCATTTTTTTTTGGCCGCTACGGGATATTCTATCAAATCAAGATTCGATGCGAGAGCTCTGGTCGGAAAGGGAAGACGACAAAGAAAAAGAGGATAATTCTGTTTTGGAAACGCAAAGATTTTTTGTGAATAGAAACGATTCTTGACTAAGATGTTTTTTGTGTAAATTGCACGCGAGGCAGGCCAAAACGACATTGGAAGGGATATGCCCTTGACTATTGTCTATCCGATCCAATGTCCATTGTGCCATATCTCGCACATATTTGTAAAGAAGAAAAGTCAGTTGGTTACAATAATGGCATTTGAGATTACGACCTTGGAAAAGCGAAACAACAAAATCCAAGGAAGGGGTTTCTGAATCGCGATTGTGGGCCAAATCTTGATGACGATATCCTTTTAATTTTGTTTCTATTTGTTGCTTAATTTTCGAGATCGGATAGCCAAAAATAAATTGATCACGGATCGGATGGGCTTGTATCAAAGCACGTAAGATAATCATTTGATTTTCAAGTAAAAAGAGTTCGGAGTGATCTTCTGCGGAAGTTGAGAATCCCGATCGAATTCTGGGTACTGGATCTTCGTCAGATTCTAACAGCTTCGTCATTTGGTATCGATTGTTTTTTCCTGCAATCTCGACAATTTTTCCCGTGTTGGGATCATCGCGGCCCTTCTTACGCTTTGTAGAAGTTGTTTGATTCGTAAAAACGATGATTTTATGCATTTTGTTCTCCAAAATAAAAACAAAAAGAATGATGACTACGATCGAAAAATAACTATTAAACACAACGTCATTTTATTTTGTTTAAACAAAAATTTTGAATTCACATTTTCATTCGTCAAAAAAAATCAAATAGGAATACTTACTTTCAAACTTCTCCCTTTGCCTCATCCTGTATGTACGAATTCGATGGAGGAGGTATCGTCCATCATGAGAGTAATTTAGGAAGTGCTTCCGCAGAAAACATCATGGAAACTAGTGGGGGGAGGAAACCCTACTCGAAGATGACGAAAGAAGAACGCCAAACACAAAATCAAACACGAATGTTTTATGGGTCCAAGTTCGGGCGCGGGGGAGGGGCTGGAATGGTAGGCAGACGGACAGTTTCTGCGCGAACAAAAGCTTCCACGACGGCTGGCGGGAGCCTTTGCGATTCCGTATCTACGCGGTCCGAAGGAAGTTATCAGGCTCACAAAAACATGTCTTCCGAAGAGAAGATGTTGCGATTGGAAGAATTTTTGCATTCAGAAAAAAAGAGTTGGAAGGAGTTGGATCGATCAACGAAAATTCAAAAGTTGAATGCTTATGCGGACGTATTTGCCAAGGACAACGCTTTGGACGAGGAAGAAACCGATAAACTCCGCGCCTTTCTGAAGAAACAGCTTGAAAACGAGAAATTCAAACATATCAAAGATGTAACGGTAGACAAGGCTACATTAACCATTCGTGAAATTCCTGGATTGACCTACACAAAGGCCTCCAAACATTTTTCGCTGAAAAATCTTGAGAAACGCAATAGTGAGGCCGTTCAAAAAGCGATGGAGACGCTTCAACTCAGTCAACAACACCAAGAGCAAATTCAAGCCGATGTTTCTGAAGCTCTCGCAAAAGAAGTCCCGACTGTTCCTGCGTCAGTCCTGAAAAAGAAAAAATCGGCGAAATCAAAAAAAGCTGTTGAGATTGTCGATGAAGTCGTGGGAATCCTAGCCATCCCGAAAAGAGAAATAGTAGATGATGAACGCGAAGAAAAAGAAGAAGAAGAAGAAGAACGAGAATCATCGATTTGCAATTAAAGATTAATTTTGTTCTCCATTGTAAATGGAAAAATTGTGTTTGAGGGGGAAAACCATTATTTGAAACAAAAAAAGAAATAATAATTTTTGTAATTCCTTATCGAAATGTCATCCATCTCACATTGTCTGGATACATGGCTGGAGGAATATATCCACAAACATCCTACAGCTGTGCACAATCCCGATTTTGAAGATAAATTGATGTCGTCTTTGTATGCTAAATATCCATCCATTTGTTTTCATATGAGCTGTAATGCAGATACTTTATTGAAAACGGTTTACAGAGAAGACGTCTACCCTCGCCGATCGTTCAAAACGACCTTTGTTACCGAACACACGCAAACGTTGGAATACAAAACCAGAGTAAGTGATGTCTTGGAAAATTTGAGACAAAAACCGCAACACAAACAGCGATCGCGGGAATGGTACGAATTTCGGCATGGACTCATCACGGCAAGCAGTGCCGCTGATATTTTCGGGACGCAAAGTGCTCAGAACCGTCTGATTCGGGAAAAATGCGAGTCGCTTCCAGAATGGATATTGTCAGCGGTAGTGGATACGGAGGCCGAAGATCATGGCACGGCAGGTGTTGGGAGCGGGTCTCCTCTTCCCCCTCTTCCCCCTCTTCCTCCTCCTCCCCCTCCTCAAGATATTTCGGTGGTAAATATCAATTCTCCTTTGCAGTGGGGTCAACGATACGAAACAGTGTCCTGCATGATTTATGAAGAAATGTTCGATACGCATGTGGCAGAATTCGGATGTATTCAACATCCATCCTATTCATTTCTAGGTGCTTCTCCCGATGGCATAAATGACAACCCACTCAATCCTCGTTATGGTCGAATGCTGGAAATCAAAAATCCCACGACCCGCATCATTGATGGTGTCCCGAAACGGGAATATTGGATCCAAATGCAGCTTCAAATGGAAGTTTGCAATTTGGACGAAACAGACTTTTGGGAGACGCAATTCCGCGAATTTGAAGGAGAACGGGATTATCTTGCATTTGCAGAAAATGATATTTACAAAGGAATGAAACTCTTTTTTGTAAGACGGGCAGACGGGAAGCCGCGATTTGAATATATGCCTCTAGCCATAAAGACACAGACCGAATACGAAAGCTGGATGGAGAGAACAATGACAAGTATTTTGGACTCATCCGACGAATGGCTATTTATTCGCCCAATTTATTGGTACCTTGCCAAAAGCAGTTGTGTACTTGTTCCTCGCAATCGGGTATGGTTTGCGGCCAATGTAGATCAAATGGCGGCTTTTTGGCAAATTGTTGAGCGAGAGCGAAAGAGCGGTGAATGGCGCGAGACGAGAAGTGTGCGCAAACGAGTGTCTGGCGGAAGTGTCAAAACAGGGAATACCAGTTTGTGGGGTGAGGATGCTTGCTGTATGATTGGTGTTAGAACATCGACAATTGAGGCCCCGCCCGAGGAGCCATAAACAAATTGACGGGGGTAACATAATAGTTGATGCGCACACTGTTGGGCGAGATAAGGGGTGCAGCGGGCATGGGTTCAACATAATTGTTGCCCATGTTTTCACTTTTGTAAAACGTTTTGTTGAATTCGGAAGGTACGGCTTTGCCAATTTCGGGACTTGATGGATAACGAATGTTGTTCGTGATGGGTTGAGTAGAATTGACACTAAATTGGGGATATTTTGTCCAGACATCTTTGTATTCGGCATCACTGACAGAATTGCGTTTGTTCATAGGATATGTGTCTGCCAAAAGAGGGGTGGTTACTGCGCTGGGAAACTCTCCCGCGTCTTCAAGAGAAGTGGGTGAAGTGTACTGATGGGGAGAAGTCATGAGATCGACATTGTCATGGTGTGCGCCCATGGGTGTGTCGGGGCTCGAAGGAGCGAAAGGTTCGGTTAGACCTGGTCGTGTCGTAACACTAGATGCGAAAGCAACCATGACAAGAAAAGATACCAAAAAGCCAAAACTATACATTTGAGTAGAATTCATGTTTTGGTGGTTGTGTGGAGAGGGGGGGATGGGAGGAGAGGGGAGGAGAGGAGAGAGGAGAGAGGAGAAGTCTTGAAATACTAAAAAAAAATAAGAATCAAAAAAGAAGCTATCAAACGGTGGGGAAAAAAATCCAGTCTAGTTCTTGACAAATCTTTTTCCATATTTCGTCTTGCTCAAGCAATTTATCCTTGTCTTTCAACATGGGAATTTCAGGCAAGTACTGCTTTTCATCAAGTAGTTCGAGCAATTTGTAAAGAACGTAATAGTAATGCAAAAAATTGATGCGGTAATCTGGGCAATGTTTTGCATAAGGGTATTGGATTTCCATGAAAAGGTTGCAGAGTGTTTCTTCCAGTTCTTGAGGAATGCTCATTGGTTTGATGCCCAATTTATTTTTAATAAAATTGATATGTTCGTAATATTTGTTGTAGCCCAATTTTTTCAACAACTGCTTGATCTGTTGGTAGTTGAGGGTAAGACAATCGATTCTCTCTTTCGTGATTTGCAAACGTAAATTGTCCATCACGATAGGCGGAATCTGTGTTGTTTCTTTTCCCTGAAACTGCGCCAAAATTTCTTTGAAATGGTTGATTTTGCGGTAAGCGTAAAAAGAAACCTCTTTGGGAGGCTCTTTGTAAGAAGGCTTTTCATTTTCGATCAAGTACTGGCAAATATTGGAGCAATGGTTACAGATGAGGAGACCTTCATCTTCCATGGGGATGAATTCTCCATGATTGCATGTCTGACAAATATTTGCCGATCGAGAGAACATGCTAATATCAGAAAAGGAATCATCAATGTTGCGCAAATATTTTTGGTAAATATTGTTATTTTTACTTTCACAAGCGAGGGCGGTGGGGAATCGAGACGGTTTTAAATTAAAAAAAGATTGCACAAGACGATTTTTGGCACTGGTAGCGGGGACGGACGATGAATCAGAAGATGCAGATGGAGCGGCTGGGGTTGTTGCTGCTCCCGCCGTGCCGTGCTGATCAATATTTTTTTTGTTCTCGAAATAGTCGAAGATATATTGGGCATTATCCAAAAAATATTTTTTTTTCTTTTGCTTGAGAAGCCGTAATTTGGTCATGACTTCCTTTAATTGAACTTCCAAGTCTCGTTTCTCGACTAAAAACCCAGCTATTCTAGACATGGAAGTTTCATGGGGATGGAAAGAATTGGCTTCCTCCTCTTCCTCTCCTTCCTCTCCTTCCTCATCTTCTTCCTCTTCCTGCTCTTCTTCATCTTCCTCCTCCTCTTCCTCCCTATTCTCTTTCGTTTGATTATCGCAGTCTTTTTCGTTTGCTTTTTCTTTTTCTTTTTCTTTTTCTTTTTGGTTTGATCGCTTGTTGACATACCCATCGGTGTCGACAACATTCAGGTCTTTTGATTCTCTTTCTAGTGCAAGTTCCGATTCCAACATGCTCAATCGTTTTGATATTTCCTGCTTTTGCTTTTGGAGTCGCGGAATATATTCGGCGTCATCGATACGAAATTCTTGCAAAAATTCTTTGTGCTTTTTGTCTAGTGTCGTTGCAGACGACGGAACACTGATAATTTTCCGCTCGTAATTGGGTTTGAAGGTCGGCATATTTGAAAGGTGGGGATCGGGCAGGAGAGGGGGGGGTGAGGGAAGGCAGGAAGGAAGGCAGGAAGGAAGGCAGGAAGGAAGGCAGGAAGGAAGCCAGGGAGGCGGACAGAGAAGACAGAAAGCTATCTGGCAAAAAGTCTGTTTTCTTTTCGACGAATCAGAATTCTTTAAATCGTACTTGCAAAAAACGGAGGCGTCCAGTGCGAAGAAAGAATAATCTGGCGTTCACGGAAAGAATCCTATTTTCTGACTTATTTTTTTAAATCCTTTTTTTCCCCAAGTGTTTAAGCAGTCTTTGTTTCCTTCGAATATCAATGAGTTTACAGGTTGCGACAGAGCTCATCATCGAGCAACAAAACGATACTGCTACCCAACTGGCGAATATGAATCTTCGAGAACTTCGTAAAATGATTTTGGTCTACAATGCTCTCAACGACGGCTGGAAAGTCGCCAAGCGCGACAATTCTTATGTCTTTACAAAAAAACATGAAGGTCGCCAAGAAGTGATGGACGACAAATATGTTTCTGAATTTCTCATGCAAAACTTGCAAATCCGTTTGGCCTCTCCCGTATCAATGGATGAGAATTCATTCGAGGATACTTCATAGCATTCATGGTAAGCGCATTTTGGTAAAGTCGTGGCAAAATACCACAAAGATTTCTATCGTCTTTCCCTTTCTTCATTCTCGGTCAAAGTTACTCGATTTTTTTTCTTTTTCCATTGTATAAAAAATTTTAGCCACTTTCCCTTCTTTTTATTTAATTTTTCAGCCAAGATTTTTTTCTTTTTTTAGGAAAAACTCTTTTTTTTTCCTTCCACGTTTAACAAGTTTTACACACTTTAGGTATCCTCGTTAATCACAATGGGAGGCGGTCTCATGCAGCTTGTCGCCTACGGCGCCCAAGACGTTTACCTTACAGGTAATCCTCAAATCACCTTTTGGAAAGTGACGTATCGTAGATATACTAACTTTGCTATTGAATCTATCGAACAAACTTTTAACGGACAAGCCGATTTCGGTCGTCGTGTTACTTGCACCATCAGCCGCAATGGCGACTTGGCTTACCGCACCTATCTTCAGGTCACTCTTCCCGAAATCAATCAGATGATGGGCAACACCATTGGAAACGCCCCCTATGGAGCCTCTTCCGCTGTCTATGCCCGCTGGCTAGATTTCCCAGGTGAACAAATTATCGCTCAAGTCGAGGTCGAAATCGGCGGACAGCGCATCGATCGCCAATACGGTGACTGGATGCATATTTGGAATCAGTTGACCATGACTTCCGAGCAGCAAAAGGCTTACTGGAAGATGATTGGTAACACTACGCAGCTTACGTTTATTACTGACCCCTCTTTTGCTGATGTGGACGGCCCTTGTGATTCTTCTGCTCCAAGACAAGTGTGCGCTCCCCGTAACGCGCTCCCTGAAACGACTCTATATATCCCTTTACAATTCTGGTTTTGCTGCAACCCTGGCTTAGCCCTCCCCCTTATTGCGCTCCAATATCACGAAGTCAAAATCAACCTTGACATTCGACCCATTGATGAATGCCTGTGGGCCGTCACGACTCTCAGCTGCAACACGACCCAAGGTCCCTCTTCGAGCGGAACCTATCCTAATACAGCATCTAAACAATATACTATCGGCACTCCTGTGACCGCTACCATCGCCTATAATCAGTCCCTAGTGGCCGCTTCCCTATATGTTGATTACGTCTTCCTCGATACCGATGAGCGTCGCCGTTTCGCCCAAAATGCCCACGAATACTTAATCACCCAGCTGCAATTCACGGGAGATGAATCAGTTGGTTCTTCGTCGAACAAAATCAAGCTGAACTTTAATCATCCCGTTAAGGAGCTCATCTGGGTTGTGCAGCCCGATCAGAACGTTGACTACTGTTCTTCCCTTTTGTGCGATGCCCACCTCTTTAAGGTGCTGGGTGCTCAACCGTTTAACTATACCGATGCTATTGATGCTCTTCCCAATGCCATTCATGCTTTCGGTGGACCTTCCGAACTCGATGGTGGAAACAACGGCTTTATTGACGCCAACGGACTATTTCAGCAGGCGGGAGCTATTGACGAGACTACCTTAACAGGCTACTGGCATGGAGGACAATACAACAACGCCTACAACGAACCTAACATGGGTGGCCAGCAAGTCCCAACCAATCCTAACTCAACCGCCAATCCTGGCCTTCTGACAACTCAGTTCAACACAGGTGGCCCCCACAATATGGGATCTTCTGTATCTGACGCTGGAACTTTTGTTCTCTCCGAGACCTCTCTCGACATGCATTGCTGGGGACAGAACCCAGTGGTGGTTGCTAAGCTCCAACTCAACGGCCAGGACAGATTCTCAGAGCGAGAAGGAACGTACTTCTCTCTGGTACAACCTTTCCAGAGCCACACCCGCTGCCCAGACGAAGGCATCAACATCTACTCTTTCGCTCTCCGACCTGAGGAACATCAACCTTCGGGAACTTGCAACTTTTCTCGCATTGATAACGCTACGCTCCAGCTGGTGCTGTCCAACGCAACAGTCCAGGGAACATCGACTGCCAAGGTCAGAATATATGCCACCAATTATAATGTGTTGAGAATCATGAGTGGAATGGGTGGCTTAGCGTACTCCAATTAATTACCTTATTCCAACTTATTTCCTAATGATTTTTTGTATTCCACTGCATTGGTTTACAAAACTACTTGTGAATTTCTATTCATTTTCATCTCAAAATTCAAAAAAACAACAACATAGAAAACGACACTTGAAGCTGAGAGATTACCCCCAAAAGTAATGGGTAATTGCCATAAGAAAGAATTGATTGTCATTTCTTTTTTCTTTTTCTTCCATCCCAAAACATTACATTTTGCCATGATTTCATTATTAGTAACCGCATCATAATTAAAAGATGGCCAGCCTTATTATTGATGAAATTGTGCAAGAAAAACTCAGCAAAGATGAGTGGGACACGACCGAGATGCCTATCGACAGCCATGAAAAAGAACTCCTTGCCTTTTTGGAATCAGCGTACACGACCAGAAATTTCGAGTCACGACAGAATCGCGCCCAATCTCTCATCTCCAAACTGAAAGTCGACTCCTCTCCTGAAATGGAGCTCTATCTTTTCCACGAATTCTTCACCAAAACCCAACAACCCGTTTGGATGGTCGATCTCCAGCTTTTTCTGGCCAAGCATTGCCAAGACTGGGATCCCGAAGTCAAGCAAGCTACCATACAGGGGATATTCCCACCACAAGCGGGATCATCTACCGCAACATCCGCAAAAAAGAAACAAACCGCTACGATCAGCAAAGCCGATACCATTCGCCTCACAAATATGCGCAAAGAAGTGGAAGGGGAAGGCACCCCCAAATGTTTTGAACAGGTTTTGCTGGACCTTATGTCGGCCTTTCTGCAATCAGCGCAATCATCTCGATTGAGTGCCATGCATGCATCTCCTCCACCGAGTCATTTTACCCTGTTTACACTCCATCGTCTAGCGCAATGCAGCGTGTCCCGCCTCAATACCCATGTGATGGCTCTGATCGATCGGTTTTTGGCTTTTGCGACCCGACTTTTCGCCTGTCCATCCCAAATGGAGCCATTTCTTGCCTTGTCTCCCCAATTGCTGGAACAAAACAAGATGTTGTGGCAGTATCAGGACATGACTTTGTATTCGCATCAGCGCGATATATTTCGCCTATGTCAGAATCCGTTTTACGAGTACAATGCTGTCCGCTACGAAATGAAACGATCGGGATTCGCCGACGAGGACGAGGACGACGAGGACAACGACGACGACGAGGGAGGAGGAGACACTGTTCCAACCCATACCCCCAAATCCCAACCTCCAAAACTCATCTTTTACATTGCTCCTACAGCTACAGGAAAAACCTTGACGCCCATTATGCTGTGCAATCAATATCGCGTCATTTTCATGTGTGCAGCTCGCCATGTGGGACTCGCGTTGGCCCGAGCCGCCATTTCAATGGGCAAAAAGATCGCGTTTGCCTTTGGTTGTGAAACAGCGAGCGATATTCGTCTGCATTATGCAGCTGCGGTCGAGTTTACGCGCGACCGTCGATCGGGGGGCATTCGCAAAGTGGACAATGAGCGCGGAGAAAAAGTGGAGATCATCATTTGCGACATTAAATCGTATGTCGTGGCCATGATCTATATGCTAGCGTTTAATCCCGTCGAAAACCTCCTGACCTACTGGGACGAGCCAACCATTACGATGGATTACCCCGACCATCCTCTTCATGCGACTCTTGCCCGCAACTGGCGAGAGAATCTAGTACCGAACCTCATTTTATCGTCCGCGACACTCCCGCGAATGGAAGAATTGCAGGGCATGATGTCGGCGCACGCTCAAAAGTTTCCGACCACAGAATTTGTGACCATCCAAAGTTTCGACAGCAAAAAGAGCATTCCTTTAGTGAGCCCGTTGGGTCTCGTGGAGATGCCCCATACCGTAAGCGTAGATCCTGTTCAAGTCTTGGCCATCATTCGCCATTGTGAGGCCAACCCCACTCTTTTGCGCTACCTGGACCTCGCCGAATGCGTTCGATTTGTGCAATGGGCCAATGAAGAAACGCTCCCACCAGAAGTTCAAATCAAGAGATGCTTCCAAAGCTTGGACGATCTCACGATGACCAACATCAAAACGTATTACCTACGTGTTTTACGGGCAGTGGTCGAAGGGGGAGAACCGAAATGGCCCGATTTATTCACGATGTTAAAGTCGCAACAACCGAATTATTATCAACGATTTGGGCATTTGGCAACTTCATCGACTTCGCCGCTTACCGCAAAAGCAGTGGGTGTGTTTGTGACTACCAAAGACGCATACACACTAACGGACGGCCCCACCCTTTATTTGGCGGAAAATGTCGATACCATCGCCAATTTTTTGTTGGCGCAGAGCAATATTCCGAGCGCAGTCACGGACGAAATAGCAGATCGAATTTCTCACAATAACGAGATTCGCCTGGTCATGGACGAGCTTCAGAAGGAGATCGAATCGATGGAAGCTGCTCGCGCGGGAGGATCGGGTGGAGATAATTCCACGGCAGGCAATGAAGGGAAGAAAGGCGGGCGGCAAAAGGGGGCGAGGAAGGAAACACCCTCCAAGGAATACAACGAAGACAAAGAAACCAGAGGGGCGATGATCGATACGCGCAATAAACTGGAATTGCTGCAGAGCCGCATGAAACCAGTCCGATTGACGGAACATTTTGTGCCCAACAAACCTCCTCACCTGAAATTGTGGGCCTCGGCCTCTCACGACGGTTGTCGACCGTTTACAAGCGATATTGACGAAACGACCGTCGTGGAAATCATGTCTCTGGGGGCTGCAGTGGAGGACAAATGGAAAATTCTCTTATTGATGGGAGTAGGTGTATTTGGTCGCCAGGGGGGCGGATCGGCCATGGATAGCCGTTACACAGAAATCATGAAACGAATGGCGCAGAACCAGCGATTGTTTTTGATTATCGCCACTGGGGATTACATTTACGGCACAAACTACCAATTTTGCCATGGCTATATCGGAAAAGATTTGATGCTTACTCAACAGAAATTGTTGCAGGCGATGGGAAGAGTTGGTCGCAATTCGATTCAGCAACAGTATTCTATCAGGCTGCGCAATGAGATGCATGCTTGTTTGCTATTTGCCCCCCAAGAAGGGAACATGGAAGCGGAAGTCATGAATCGTCTTTTTGGATGATATATACATTTTTTTTCTCCCAGAAAGCTTCAATATTCGCCCAAATTCGTCGTCGATTATAAAAAAATAAATAAAACTTAAAAAAAAATTCACAAAAGATCGCTGCTAACTCTTGAAAAGTATGGCATCCACTCGCAATAAAAATACCGAGAGCAATTATCGATTGGAGATGCAGCAATATAGAAACAATGAAAATTATACTTTGTATCCTCACTCTTCGCATGGTGTAGCGAGCGAGACCAGATGGGCAGGCAACGGCCTTCTCCCTGGTCAGATCCCACTCACCCAACTTTCGAACAACGGCATTGATCTGGAATCGTTTCTTTTTGGGATCGGATCCACCAATTTAGTGGATATTACGTCGTCGATGCCTTCGTCAGCCTGTGCTACGGTAAGTATTACCCCTGATTTGAAAACGTTGAGCAATTTTAATATTTATAGCTCGCGGTCGGTGATTATGCCGAGTCCCATGCGGCACAATCCCAACGAACGTCCGTTTTGTATTCCCAAATAATCGATAAAGCTGCAGCTGCAAAAGGAATATAAAAAGAAGCATAAAGTTCGAAAGTCAGACTTGTCATTATTTAAAATAAAAAAAGACAAACCCACCCCCTTCAATCCGCAAATCAAATCAAAAAAACAAAATAGAACGGAAAAAAATGCAGAACATGGATCCGAAGAATTCGTCAGTGTATCACAATTGTCATTTTACCATATACCATTACCATTCTGGCGGTCAAGACACAAATGGAAATATGAAGCCACCGATTGTAAAAACGGAAATTTCGATGCATCCTCTTCCGATCCCCTCTTTGCCACCGAACACCTCTTCGGTTGATCCCGCTCCTCTAAAACCTCCTCCCAGTGTGTCCATGAACATTATCGAGATTTTGAAGAAAGACGAAACGAAGAAAGAAAATGCAGAAGAATCTGACGATGTCGTCATTGTGAACAATTTCAAGCAAGAGAAGATTCCACCAAATGAGGACATTCAATTGGCGATCGCTTTTGCCGAAGCTATCCAAGGTTCCACGATACGCGACAAAACAAATGTGGTCATGGCCATTTACAAAGCGTTTTCGTGTGGTCCCATCATCTCCGTGGTAGGGGCGGAAGATTTCAAGTCTATTCATTTTGAACGCATCGATGGAGACGAGACGGTGAGTCCCTTGGATTTGAAGAAACTGAAAAAAATCGTCGAAATATTACAAAAGCAAACGGGTCAAACCATGGAACAGCCCATCAAATGCATGGTTTGCCAGTATCGAAATGCGGTCGTTCAAGATAAGCTCAATATCGTTTGTGATGTGTGTTCTTACAACATGAAAATTTATCGTGAACGTTATGGATGAGTAGGAAGAATTATTTTGTTGCGTAAGATAAAGTGTGGTTACGAGGGTCGGTAATGCGAGACGACGGCAGTGGGAAGATGCCATTGCTGGGTAGGTTACAAGGAATTTGCGCCACATAATAATCTTTTTCTAAAATTCGCGTGGATAAATTGTTCGTAAAAGGGATGCAAACGTTTTCTTGCGGGTCTAGTGGCGGAAATTGCCACAAAATTTGTTCTTTGCCTAAATATGTCCAGGCTGGATGGGTCGTGCGCGACTGATCGGTGGTCAGTTTTCGAGTAGATGGATAGTGCATGGCCTCACTAGGGGTCTGGAATTTGTAGTTGGTATATTGAAAATGATTTGTTTCGTCATGATTGAGTGGTCGGTTTATATTGAGTAGTTCACTTTCTAAATCTGTGCAGTGGGTGCGTAAATTAGCCCCCCATTTTTGAATGCGGATTTGGGGATCTTCGACAAAATAGGGGTGCGTTCCGTTGTTGCCTGGGCAATTATTTTCGTACAGTCCTTGTTCTATGGATTGTTGCAAGCGAATTTGGATGCGCTCGTCATCATCGAATCGGCGGGTAAATGCCATGAATGGTGGAGGAAGGAGGGAGGGGGGAGAGGAAGGAGGAGGGAGGGGGGATGGAGGATGGTGAGAGGAGTTTTTTTTAAATACAGCCAGAGATACAATGTCAAAAATAGAAAAAATCATGGGAAGTCTACCACTTGGCCTTTCGTACCTGAATCGGAGGCCCTTGATTCTTTTTGCGAGATGATTGAGGGTCGTAAGCTTCTTCTTCACCGTCGCTAGGAATATCTTTGGAGAGTTCCCAAAACTCTTTGTTGCCCAATTTAAAGTCGTTATGAGCGTCTGCTTTGTACCAAAACACCATATCAGTCAGCTTGTTGCTCTTGGCATTGTTGACCAAACAAAGACATTCGTAGTTTTCGGTACATTGATCCATGACCTGGCAAAAAGATTCAAACGTTGGGAACATACCTGCATAACTTTCGTAGAGCCGCTTTCTGTTGGAAATGTAGGGTTCTCGTAAAATAAACACATAATCAATGTTGGTTCGCAGATTCGGGCTAATTCCCAGCGGATACTGCAAAGAAATTAAAAAGAGGCACTTGAAATGCCGACCGTTCATAAAGAGCAAGCGGATCATTTTGTCTCGAGTCCAAACAGAATCATATAGACAATCGTCCAGAATAATAAAGGCTCTGGGATCAATCGTAGTTCGTTTGAACTGCTCCAATTCCTTTTTGACTTGGCGCAAAACCGTTTTTTGCCGCTTGATCACATTCTCAATAATGGCAGTATTATATTCGTTATGAATAAAGAGGCGAGGCACCATTTTGCCAAAAAATCCGTTGCCTTCTTCTGTACCCGCAATCACCACTCCGATGGGGATATCTTGATGATAATACAAAAGGTCTCGAATCAAAAAACTTTTGCCTGTGTCGCGCCTACCAATCATGACAATGACGGGACCTTTATTTTCGGTCGGCTTAAAGGAAATAGACCGCATATCGAATTTTTTCAACTCCAACGTCATGATTCAACAACAAAACAAGAAAGGGGAGAAAGGGTTTTTTTCTTTTGTAGCAATCAAAAAGAAAGAGTTTTTGTTAATTACAAACGTCTTTATATAATTTTTTTTCTACAAATGAGATGGAAATTCAAAATGCAATGCTTTTATTCAAATGCGGAAGAAAAAGGGTAGAAAAGTCCGTACGCATGTTTAAAAAATTTTTGCGTTTGAGACTTTGCTGATTTCCCACGGATCCCGAAACTCCATTTCCTTTTCTGCCCTTCTTTTTTCGCGCCCTTTTTTTCTTCATTTAGAGATTTTTTTGATGCAAGTTCGCAGAGCCCATGCCCATGACGACGCTCCGCAAAAGCTTGAGGCATCCGATATATCCACTCAAACAACCATTTTCGGTCTGGGATACGAGAAGCGCAAAAATGGGGATGTCCTCGCAAAATTGCGAGACCCTGAACTGCTAAACATGACCAACGTTCAGAATTATTTGCCGACCTATGACCGTTTTTTCCGCCTGAATACAACGAATTTCAACGGTGTTAATTTGAATCATGAATGGTTTTTGTCGGACATTAAGCGACCGCTTTATGACGGGCAATGGGAAGGAGATGGAGGAGAAGAAGAGGACGACGACGATGAGGATGATGACGATGAGGGAGACGGGGACGGGGTCGATGGAGAGATTCAATCGCAGGAGGGAACACAGGATTTTGTTTCGCTCGCGCCCAAACTGAGCGACGAGAATTTGTTTGTATGCCAGTTGACCCACCGCAAAAACAAGCACAAAACGCAGGAACGAACCGTATTTTTCAAACTCGCCCCGCTATTTGATCCATACAAGTTCTTTTGCGGTAAATTGGGGGAGCAAGACATGGAAATACTTTCGACGCTTCCATCGGAACAATTGTTGAAGTTCGTGCAGCCTTCAACGGACGCGCAAAGCACGTCATTTTCGTCACCGTCATTATGCCTGAACGATCGTTTTGCCAATCGTAATAATGCTGCCTATGTAGACGGATTTTTTGTCTTTTTGAGCAGCATGTTATTGCATCATGCCAAATTCAAGCACGGGATCGATTTTCACGGATTTTTCTTGGGCGTAAAGAACAATTTCCGAATCAATGTTTATGATGATTTTGATTATTTGAAGAATGATCCTTTTTTCCAGAAGCAAAACGGTATTTTGTTTTCGATTGATGAAAATGACTTGGCCAATTATTATGATCAAAAACGACGATATGGTTCCGAAGAGGGTCACGAGAGCGAAGATAATTCTCTCAACGAACAACATAGTGGGAAAGAACAAGGATATCGTCGACTTCATATTCGATCCCAAAACGACCATGGCGACGATGATGCAAACAGTGAGAACAAAATGGATGCTTTGTTTGGAGGCGAAGAATTGGAAGTAACGGCGGAACCCGTGGACGACGGTGTTTTTGAAGACGTGTTTGAAAAGGATGGGGAAGCTTCAAAGACTTTGAGCGAGGAAAAGGACGATCTTTTGGAAGAAGAAATTCAGCCGATGGACCCTGCCTTGCTGGAGGGGACTATCGAAGAAGAAAATGAAGATGGAAATGGAGAAGATGAAGATAAAACTGGATCCTTGAAAAAACGATTCCAAAACCAGTCTTTTCCGAACCGTTCGACTGCACATTCGAATTCAACATGTTCGTCGCGATCTTCGCATACGGATGGCAATTTGGAGTGGGACGACTTCATCGAGGAGGAAGAAAATGTAGAATGCTGTCAAATGTGCACTTCTCCATCGGAATGTTGTGAAAAGGGATGTCGTCGAGATAGGGAGATGAAGAAGGCGAAAGAAACGGAAAAAGACACAGAGACAAACGACAGCCTGGAAAGTGCCGAACCTTCGATCATTGCTACCATTCCCCATTTTCCCGTGCATGTGGTTTGCATGGAGCAGTGTTCTAATACGCTGGATGATTTACTTATGCATGAGATATTGCAACCGCACGAAATTGTCGCAGCGCTTCTTCAAGTAGTGTTCATCCTAGCGACCTACCAAAAGTTGTTTGATTTTACGCACAACGACCTTCATACAAACAATATAATGTTCAACGAAACGACGGATGAATTTTTATATTATGTCATGGGAGGAGACGTATTCAAAGTGCCGACATATGGCCGCATTTTTAAGATCATTGACTTTGGGCGTGCCATCTATCGGTTCCATGGGCAGTTGTTTTGCAGTGACAGCTTTGCCGATGGAAATGATGCGTCATCTCAATATAACACAGAACCATTTTTCAATCATGAGAAACCAAGAGTGGATCCCAACTATAGTTTTGATCTCTCTCGTTTGGGATGTGCTTTGTTTGATTACGTCATTCAGCAACCAAGCAAGCTGTATCGTAGTTTCGATAAATGCTCTCCCTTGGAACAGTTGGTGTTTCGATGGTGTTTGAATGACAAGGGAATGAATGTTTTGTACAAACGCAACGGAGAAGAGCGATATCCGAATTTTAAATTGTACAAAATGATCGCGAGAACGGTTCATCATTTAATTCCCGCGGAAGAAATAAAACAACCGATCTTTGCTTCGTATAAGATAATGGGGAAGGAAGCGAACCAGATCATCAAAAAAAGGGGTCACTTGATGATTCATATTGACAATATGGCCAAAATGGTAGAGGTATCGGCATAATGAGAATGAATATGGGGGTAGGAGGAGGGCGGAAGGGAATCATTGTACATTGCGACTCGGTTTCTTTGCCAAAGGTGGAGGATTTTGAGGGGTAGTTCTAGGGGCTGCAGCAGTCATCCAACGTGAAAAATAATTTGGCGGTGCTGCTGCTCCTGCTGGTCCTGGCGGTGCTGCTGATCCTGCTGCTGGTCCTGCTGATGAGGCTGGGGTTGATGCTGTGGCTGCTCCTGCTGGTCCTGTTGGTGCTGCTGATCCT
>Ga0209188_1001264_pt1 | contig 20943 bp, 15 predicted proteins | sample C_130625_EF_Meta_FD_187307 | JGI IMG/M metagenome (GOLD analysis project Ga0209188, IMG submission 187307) | Freshwater microbial communities from Lake Croche, Canada to study carbon cycling - C_130625_EF_MetaG (SPAdes) (version 2) | ecosystem: Environmental > Aquatic > Freshwater > Lake... | reverse complement strand
CTGTCCCAATTGGCCCGCTTTTCCAACTGCCGTCTGTCCCAATTGGCCCGCTTTTCCAACTGCCGTCTGTCCCAATTGGCCCGCTTTTCCAACTGCCGTCTGTCCCAATTGGCCCGCTTTTTCAACTGCCGTCTGTCCCAATTGGCCTGCGGCTACCAACGTTGAAGCCGTCTTTGCATATGCTTTTTCTGCTAATCCTGGAACCGTCCTATCCTTTTGGTTTAACAATTCTATGATATTACTATCTTTTTGTGATAAATTCTTAGAAATAGAAATAGGCGACTCTCCTTTGCTGTTTTTCTTATTCACATCAATAAAGAGATTGGATAACAATTGTTTTATGATGTCATGAATAGGACTATCACCCTGCGTTTGAACACTTATCAATAATTGTAAAGCGATTATTAAAGGGGTTTCACCAAACCGATTTGGCTGGTTTACGTCAATATAGGGCAAAGAAAGCAGCAGTTTTATATTCTCTAGATTGGATTGTTTAATAAAAAAGGTAAGAGGGGTTTCACCATCGTCAAATTGTAAATTCACGAGTTGATTCCAGCCAATATTTCTTGTTCTATACATTCGGTTGAGTCCCGTTTCTGGTTCTTTGAGAGTTTGTATTATGCCTGCATTCGGTAGAGGATCATCTACGGTCTCTCTTTGTAGTGGGTTGGGTTTCGCTGCATCTTCTGCACCCTTTCGTCGTAAGAATTCTTGTTGAATTTTCGATTTCGCATCTTCATCATCTACATGTACTCCCATAGAAACGGGCGTGTCTTCACCCGGAAATTTGTGTAGTTCGCTATCGCCAAAAAGAGGGGTATTATTATTGCCACCTATTTGTACCGAACGTCTTTCAGATGATGCAAAAAGAATTTGATAGGAATGTAATAACGGCTGGCCCGCAAAAGTAATATTATATGGATGTTCATGTATTAAACGTATGGTCCTTTGATCATTCCCTTTTAAATTTGTAATAAATGTTTCCAAATCGGGATTTTCATCGGCGACCAATTTGTATTGTGTTACATCTTCGGTGCTTGTTGGAGAATTGATAGTTACCTGTAGTAATAATTGCAAAAATTGGCGCTCTCTTTCGTAGCCTTCCAATAATGTGTTTATTTTATCGATGTTTTCTAATTCTCGGATATCATGTTGCTTCTTTAACGAATCTATTAAATCATTGCCTAAAATGGATCGAATATCCGTCTTCGTCAACTTAACTCTATTTATTATCTGTTGTTCGGTCTCTTGCATAGATGAAAACGAATCGACTATTTCTTTCATCTCTTCATTGTTCTTAACAATCAATTCATTATTCTTAACAATCAGTTTATTATTCTCAGGTATTTCAACCTCTTCTATTTGCTTTCGATTAGACTCGTTTTGATCTAATTCATCCTTCATTTTTTCAAATGCATCGTTGGCGAGTTCATAATCCGTTTCCGCTTCACGTAATTGTTGACCATATTCTAATAATGATTCATTATTGTCTGCATTTTTTATAATCGTTTTTGCATCCGTTAAAACACCATTTTTTATAAAGGGTTCAACCTGCGGAATGCTTGGCATTATATCTACTCTAACTTTTTCGAGATTCTCTTTCGCAGTATTCCTTTTTTTTTCAAGCGCACCGATATTTTTTGACATTTCCATTTGATACGCGACGATTTGCTCAAGTTTACCTTCTAGAACACGATTTTTCTCGGGCAATTCTTTATTTATGTTCGACGCGTGCTCTGATTTATTTTTCAAATCTTCTAAAGTCTGGTTATGTACAAAGTGGAATTTCGAAATAAAACTCAACAAAGCCGCGCGAATACCACCGAAGTTCCGGGTTATTTCGTTTTTCTGATTGGAATAGAGAGTAGCTGCAATCGAAAGCGTTTCTTGGTCACAAATATCTTTTACAACATTTATTATTTCTATATATGTCTTATAGAGACCATCCAGTTGGATCTTCAAATCTACTAGATATCTTGGTTCATCTATTTTTTGATCATCTTCGATTGTATTATCATTCAAAAAACGAATACACCTATAAATATTTTCTAAAAACGCGGAGGCATAAACGACAGCATTGACATGATAATTTTTATCGATATACTGGATTTGTCTTCGACTATATGTTTGAGATATTTGTTTAATATTTTCTAAATTTCCAGTTACCACTGCCCAAAATAAGGCGTTTTCTGCAAAATTATTTTCATGATCGATGTTTACTGGATCAATATTCAATGATGACAAGAGAAACGCAACAATGTCATTATAAGTGATCGTTTTGTCGGTAATAGGTATATTAATCGAATCATTCGCTGATAATGCCGATGCCAAAATAAGAAGTGTGTTACCGTTCGCGTCTGTTGCATCATAATTGCGTTTTCCGTCGGCGAATGGCACTATTAAAGATAACTCTTTCAATAATATCTGTTCTTTTTCGGTGTCTATTCGAACATCCAAATCTTCCATAAAATAAAATATACTATAATAAAATACCATATTTTATTCCCATTTGCTACACAATCATCGTTGGCAAAAAAACAGATGAAATGCCGTTTGTGTTATTTACCATGATATTCATGCCGTCTGATAAATTCCATACATGTTGGTTATTTGCAACCATTTCCACATAATTTCGAGTGTATTTTGCAATCGCATTTAATCCTGAAGCAGCTTTAAATTGTCCACCTATATATAAATCGCCCTTGCTCGAAAACCGCAACGCTCTCACTGTATGATTAATATGCTTTTCTTCTAAATGTTTCCAAGAAACCCCGTCCCATTTCGCAACATAATTTATCATATGATCTCCCGCTTTTGTAAAATTACCTCCAACATATAATTCATTATGTGATGGGTCAAATGCCATAGAATGAACCGTGTTGTTTACGCCTCCGCCGACCGAAGACCATGTTTTTTTTATAGAATTCCATTTCGCGATATTCGAGATGCCCGACGAAATGGTAAACATTCCTCCGATTAGAATACCCCCGTCCGTATCAATGACAATCGAACTGACAATCGATCCCCGATTTCCAATATTTCCAAAAGTTGTCCAAGAACTCCCATCCCAACTGGCTAAATGAGAGGTTCCATCGATATTCAAGAAATTACCACCTATATAGACTTTCCCGTTCTTGGAATCATTTACAATTGTATATACACCGCTTATAGTTGAACCGGTGGATGCGAGTCCATCTATACCCGACCATTGTTGCAAACCAATATCCCATTTCGCCAAGAAATTCGTTGAGATATCGCCTGCCGATGTAAATAGACCCCCTACATATAATTCTCCCGATATATCGGAAATAACATTTGCCGATTTATTAACACCTTTTCCTAAATTTGACCATCGACGGGTGGATTCGTCCCATTTTTGAATGCCATTTTCACTACCCACATATAAACCCATATCCTTACCATTCATAATGGACTGCACCGGACCCTCCGGGTTTTCGAGAAAATAAGTCCATTTGGATGTGGATGGATCCCATTTGGCCAGATGGGCTGAGTTTTGTAGAATTCCACCGACAAATAGATTTTCCGACGAATCGACTGTAATCGTATTTACAAAATTTGGCCGATGAGCAAATTCGTTCCTAAATCCATGACCAAGCGAAACGAGAACAGAACCCTTATTTAGAATCGCTACACCAGGTTCTTTTACATATATTTGTGTAGTATTTGGGGCTATTTGATAAGGTGATGTCGAAAGAATAACTGTTTGTACAGGATTCGTCTCCGTTTGTACATGATTCGTATCTATATCCAAATTTTCTATACAAATCTGTGGCGGAATATTTGAAACAGTGATATTAGTGGTTACGAATGATTTTTCTGGAATGCGATGTTTAAAAATCGACGACATATATATATTTACTAAAGGTATCATCATCATAATTGTTTACAAAAATATCATGATGTAGTACATTGTGCAGAATTTTCATTGTGCTAGTTGCGATATTTACTTTCGCGAATCCAAATATTGGCGATGTATTTATTACCCGATGTGACAGGTGTTCCTGCATGTAATGCCAAAGGATGGGCTTTCTTTTCACCATGAACACCGTTTTTCTGTAATGGATAAAATAGAAGCGCCCCCCATTTGTCCGGTTTATAATCCATTAGTAGAAGCGGAAACCGAGTCGAGCCTCCCTGAAAATCGTCCGATAAATAAATCAACATAGTGACCATTCGCTGTCCACCATCCTTTTCAAAATCGATACAGTTTTGTGTGTCATCACAACATGAATCATGGTGTGGTAGATAATAACCATTTACATCATATTTAACAACCTGCATTAGCTCGGCATTGGAAAAGGGTTGATTCGTTAGATTACATACTCTCTGAATGATATTACTGATCACCGGGTCGGTTTTATTTAACCAGGCAGTTTGACTTTTACGCATGGAATGATCGAGGCCATTCACTGTCGTGCTTTCGCTAAATCTTTTTGATGCCTGTTCCAAGATATATTCGCCTTCTTCGGATGTGATAAAATCGGGATATTCTCTAGGCACTTCATAAGCTTCGGATATGTGACAGAATCCTCGTGCCGATTTCTTTTGTTCAGGTGACACTATAGTAGGGGTATTGATATTCTGGTATGGTTTACGTGGTTTATATGGTATTAAAAATGAAGGCATTATATATATTATGTGTTGTATTAGTTTAAAAATGAGAATTATGAATCCCGCTAACAAAATATGATGTCCAAGATTGTCTTTTTCAAAACGCCACATTTCTAGAATATTGGCATATATATTTTTACATATCATCATCCCATTCTTCCTCATCTTCTATGGCACACTTATCACGTTTTGTATTTTTATCCAAAAACCGATACATGCGGCGGATATCTAATTTTGTAACATCATAATTTTTAAAAATGGCGTCAATCTTGGAAGAAACGACCTGATCTTGAATATCATCGCCGATGACTATGCGCATTTCTTGAAAAAGGGCGATCAAATCTTTTTTATCCATATTCAATTCCTGTGTCATGTTATAAAAAAACAGGAAATTATTATATTCGGTTGAATATTTCGTCAAAACTTTGGTGAATCGAATATCCGTTGCATTTGCACGAACCTCCTTCAAATTTTTCATCGTTTTATTCGCGACAAATGTATGATATAGACGATTGTTATGAAACGTTTTCATAAGCGAACTCATTTCATTGAATAACCAAATCTGATTTTGAAATGTAATACGATCGATGTAGTCAGCATAGCATATATTATCCAAGATGATGGAATAAAACGGGTGGGAAAATTGTTTTGGTTGTTTATCCAATACATCGGCTATATTTTCATGCCATAATAGGGCAACGATGGTTCGTTCGGTATCGTTAATCACCGAATTATGTTCACTTATATTTTTAGGCGCGTTTATAAGTGATGCCGTAATTTTTTTAGAATCCTCATTATACGATTTTAATTGAAAAATCGTATTCAATGTATCTTCATTCAGTACCCCCGATTTTGTCTTATATAAATAACAAATAAACATCAATTTATGCATATCGTTTTGGATATAGTCCAATATTTGAGAATGGAATGGATGAGTACATAAAGGTGTATATCCCATATGATCCAATAGACGATTTATTTGTGGATGTGTGGGTGATTTCATTTCAAAAACATGACATACTTTCATCAATTCTTTGATTTTCTTATCGATATAATAATTACCGATACAAATGATCGGATTCATCGTGACATGTTCCAATTTCTGCTTTTTCGTCTTTTTTTGCCGAATTAATTTAATAAGTGCGTTAATCCCCCCCTTATCGCCATTATTCATTCCATCAATTTCATCCATCACGATGGCGATTTTTTTTACACGTCCACACATGAGATCCAATACATTTCGATTTGAAATATTATTGCTAGTAATCGTATCTACCAATGATTTATTACGAACATCACCTGCATCATATTTAATAACATCATAATTTAACGATTCCAATAGTTTTACAACAAAATGCGTCTTTCCGCATCCAGGTGATCCATAAATATAAATCCCCTTTTTAAAGGTAATATTTGAACACTCTTTATCAAAATTTTGCAAAACGCCTTTTATTTTTTTTTCAATATCACTTCGATCTAGGATTTCATTTACTGTTACCATACAAACGTTATATGATTATCTGTATTATTTCTATATTCATATTCGGTTTTATTCTATTGAAACAAACGTATAAGATTCCATCTACATTTCCTCCGATTTTTACAGATATTTATATTTGTAAAAATTGTATTCGTATTATCATTTACCAAAAGCGGAAAAATCGGCAGTCAATGGTAAATAATTTGGCTGTTGTACGCATGTAGTTTGCTGGTATCCGCCATAACCATAATATGGATACTGTTCGTATCCCGAATATCCTGTAGTATTATAATAAGGATTTGGATACCCATACCCATTCGGTGGTTGATTCGATACTTGTGATGATGCTCCGCTAGACTTGATAATCGATCCTGTGGTGTCAATCGCATTATTTGCGACATTTGCAGTTGCACCAATAGCCGCCGTTCCTAATTGCGAGACGTCTTGGCCCAATCCACCCACAATATTTGCCACATCCCCACCCAAACTGGAAGCAGTGTTTCCAACAGCTCCAACTGTTTTATTCACTACATTCCCGGTCTGGTTAATCGCTGTATTTGCGACACCGCCCGCCGTTCCAGCAATATCTGTTGCCGCGTTTGATACGGATTTGGTTGCACTACTTAACGTATTACCCGCTGTTCCAATAGTTGTATCGGCCAAATTAGCGGTAGAAGTAATTGCATTATTTGCAACGCCACCCGCAGTAGTTGCGGTTGTACTAATAGCGCCCGCAATATTGCTTCCAAATGACGCTGGCGCATTGGATGAAGCAGTCGCATGACCATTATTGCTAGTATTCACTACGGTGCCACAGCAATCAACGATTTGACCATATGCATTTAATGATAAGGTACAACCAGTAATGCCACAAGATGGACACATGGGGCATACAGGGGGTACGATTTCAGATTTTAATATATAATTACTATTCTCCGCGTTGAAATTTTGACCTAAATTACCTATATTCGCGCTAAAGGGTCCTAAATCACTAAATCGGTTTTGACTTTTAAACTTTTCGCCATAAACTTCGGCAATATCAGCCACCACATTTAAAATTCGATTAGCAGGATCTGACAGAATCATGTGACTAGGCGGCGGGATCACACCAGTCGAATTCGTTTCTCCTGTCGGATTCACATTCGTTATAGGAACCTTAATAGTGTCTTTGAGCACGAGCGTCGGATTACTGGCAGGATTACGTATAATAGCCGAAACAATTTTTGTAGAACCGGTTGGCGGTATGCTAACGATAATATAATAACTATTAGTGGCAGCAATAGCTGAGCCGGGCGTTTTTGCTATCTGTAATTCACCGGTAGACATGTTTCCAATCTGCTTCATTGCATTGCTCAATATTGCATCTGACACCTTTTCTTCAAAATGTAACGCCTTATATGAGTCACAAATTAATTCTGTGACGATACGCTCATTCGGATTTCCAGCGGCGTCAATTCTATATAATTTAATATTATTACTTGATACATTTTGATCAATGATGTAAATATATACATAAGTATCTAATGCGACAGAGGTTATGCTCAAAAATTCTTGTTTATATGTCCAATGTGTATTGGATTGACCGGCTTTGCTCGAATTGATGGTCCCTGACACTGTAGTGGATTCACCCGATCGGTCAACCAATGTAAAAGTAGCAGAAGATGCATCTAATGTATCGGTTAATATCAAATTATAATTGGTTGGATCATATAATACGCTCGTTTTATTCGGAATCTCATATAATTTAAATAATGGCGCCCCCTGATAAGCGGCAAAAGTTGTTATTGTGCTTAGGGCTGGATAGGTCTGAATTGTAGGTGGCGTATCATTCGTTTGATTGAATCCTTCCTGAATAGCGTAACCAAAAAATACAGATATAGCCAATACAATAAATAATAATATTAATAAAAATATGGATTTTTTCATATACTTTATATCTCGAAAAAAATTGATTTTATTTCTAGTCATAAAACTTCTAAATATACAGATCAAACAATATTTTCTATAATGCTACAGTGTTATTATGATGAATCAAATGTATTTGAAATAGGCGTGGATGAGGCCGGGCGCGGACCACTTTTCGGACGTTTATACGTAGCGGCGGTCGTTTTACCTAAAGGAAGCTCATTTCAACATAGCTACATGAAAGATTCCAAAAGATTCCATTCGAAGAAAAAAATCAAATTCGCATCCGATTATATAAAAACCAATGCAATTGCATGGTCCATCCAATATATAGACGCCGATGTAATTGATGAAATCAATATTCGACAAGCCGTGTTTCGAGGGATGCATGCCGCTATTGCCGATATTTTACAACAGTTGAATACAAAGGTGGGTGTTTTCCTATTGATCGACGGAAATGATTTCAAACAATATCTGTTGTATGATGAAGACAACGAAGAAATGTCATTCATTCCCCATGTGACAATCGAGGGTGGTGATAACAAATATACGGCCATCGCCGCAGCCTCTATTTTAGCTAAAGTGGCTCGCGATGAATATATACATGATCTGTGTAAACAACAGCCTCATTTAATCGAATATTATGATTTGGATAAAAATCAGGGATATGGTACCAAAAAACACTTGGACGGAATCGTAAAATATGGAATCACCGAATGGCATAGAAAAACATATGGTCGATGCAAAGAAGCGTTTATGGCGGAACCATCAAAGACAGTTTTGACTTAGGAATAGTAATGTATTCCGTGCGCTTATCCAATACACTATAACCAATCAAAAATTCATCTGTTGTTGAATCATATGTAAATCCGAGTGTATATTCAACCTTTTCTTTTTCGAATGTGAAAAAGGGTGTGTATTTTTTGATGGAAAGGGTGACGGAATCCAATACCACGAATAAATGATAGTAATATCGTCGTTCCTCATAACTTACCAAATGACAAATGAACCAAATTTCATCGCCAATCAATACACCATTTGTTGAACCTCGCAAATATCGGAAGAAATGTGGTGTAGCGATTTCGTGTGTTTTATTAAATGTTTGAGACTTTTCGTCGATATCACCTATAATAAGCGGCGACCATCCATAGATCATTTTCGTGTTATTCTGACCCCCGCTAATATTCGGCGTAATCACCCAATTTTTTTCCAATGAACCCTGTCCTGGTATTTTTGGATAAATGGGTGAAATGGTTTGTCCAGTTAAAATATCGATTACACCCGTTTCAACACACATTATGCTAGATTTCAACTGACGATTTGCATTATATAGCAATACGTTTTCATATACCGAATCCTTATATAATCGTACATCCTCTATTCCGACATAATGGTCATCTTGACACGTATCATACTTTAGCACTTCTTCGCTAGTTACTGACCACGTATTACCAGAATCCCCCGTTTCCAATATGGCAAAAATATTCTTGGATTCAATTTTTGAACGCTGGATATATTCTCCATTTTCTCCCACATAATAGTTCACATATCGCACATTTACCACATATTTGGTATCGGAAATACGAATGATAGATGGTGTACTACTATTAAAATCCGTTTCGTCTTTCATTTTTTCTACGCCTATTGTTTTCATAACGGCTATCAATGAATCACAACTATGGGTGTTCCAAGTAGAAATAGATTCCGTGTAAAATTTATAATTGCATAATACGCTCTTAGAAACCGAATCTTCTAAATGGGGATATTCCAAAACCTTTAGTGACAATTGCTTTAAATCATATTGATTGATATTCGAATAATAACCAATAATCGTCATTTCATAATCAATTCGATAATCATAAATATCCTTTTGCATAAATAAATAGACATCCTTGCATTTCTTATCCAATTCTATCCTCGCTAGATTATAAAACCAATTCGCCAATATGTATTTGCCATGACATCGATAATAACGCACTATTTCATACAGATTTTCTACGCGAAACGGGAAAGACTCATGTGCATCTAACCATGCCTTTAACGCATTTCCTATATCGCCCATTTCATTATAAATAATTCCTATGTTGAAATGAGAATACCAAATTTCTTCGATCCACCCCCCCAATTTGGTACGTTTTGTATAGGCAGCGATGGCTTCGTGTTTCTGACCATTGTTATAATAGCTATTCGCTAAATAGAAGGTGTATCGCGGATCATCTGGAATTTCTTCCAGGCCTTTTTTCAACAAGCGAATATCACGAATAAACTTATCCGATTTGCATCCACCGTCACCAATATCTTTAATAAATGATACAGATTTTTCTATATCGGTTCCATCCGAATTGGGCGGGAGGTTTACGTATTCGTGTGTTACTCCCCAATAGGAAATTCCTTCTATATTTTGAACAATACGGACATTTCGATAATAAAAATCTTCGGTACCTTGACATATAAAATGGTGATTTCCTTTTGTGAATCTACGTTTGAATTCATCGATGTTGATTTCAGGATTTATCCAAAAGATCATATCCGCGTCAAGAAGTAATAGATAATCCGCATTGGATACATCGCGACACGCGTTTAGTGCAAAGGTGCGATTGTAGGCGAAATCACGAAAGGGTTCTTGGACAATTTTTCCAAGAATGGGGGGTGTACGCGAATCGAAAAAATTTTGTATGATTTCGATTGTATTATCCGTACTCCCAGTATCACAAATACAGTAAGAGTCGATTATATTACATACAGATTCCAATAGGCGTATGATGATTTTACTCTCGTTTTTCACGATCATATTTAAACAAAGGGTAGGGGGCCTTTCTTCGGCAATAGAATACGTAATATTCATTTTATGTGATAGTTCTTTGAAAACATTTTATATTCTTTCATTAAAAATATATAAAAGGTAGTATAGGTTTACTAGAAAGAAATGAAATACCCCCGAGTAATTGTATTTCGTTATGAAAAGTACAATCAAATCGACAAATTGTTCGAAGATAATCGTGATGCAATGGATTGCGAAATCGTTTTAACTTCCGATCCCGATAAAATTTCGCTGTTATTTGATGTAAATTATCCAATCTTGGTCACTTACGGAGACTCGGCTGAAGAATATTTTACCGATGTTTTTCGTACCATTACAAGCGAAATGGCAAAACGCTGGATTCATTATAAAGAAATCGATATACAGAGATTTGTGAAATCGGTTAATTTTTGTTACGTTCATAATATAATTTCAGAACGTGAAACCTTCCGCCCTAAGTTTTCTATTTTTACAACATGTTACAATTCCTACGATAAAATCAAGCGAGCCTATAATAGTATTATGGCACAAACAATGAATAATTGGGAATGGGTGATATTGGATGATTCACCCGACGATGCCCATTTTGTCTTTTTAAAACAATTATTCCAAGATAATAAGAAAATTCGTTTATATAAACGACATGAAAACAGCGGGAATATTGGAAATGTGAAAAATGAGGTCATTGGGTTATGTAGAGGAAAATATGTATTGGAAATGGACCACGATGATGAAATCGATGGTCGTACTTTAGAAGATGCTGTCAGTGTATTTGATAAATATCCAGAGGTTGGTTTTGTCTACATGGATTTCATCAATATTTATGAAAACGGTTCGAATTTTCACTATGGTAATTACATTTCTCTGGGATATGGTGGTTATTATTGTCAAAAATACGCCGATCGTTGGGTATATGTTTATATGACGCCGAATATCAATAATATCGTCGCCACCAGTATAACATCCGTACCAAATCATCCTAGAATTTGGAGGCGCGATGTCTTACAATCTCTTGGCAGCTATTCCGAATTTTTACCGATTTGTGACGATCAAGAGATTTTGTTGCGTACGATCATGAATACTAAGATGGCAAAAATTCCGAAAATTGGATATATTCAATATATGAATGACAATAATAATAATTTTTCACTTATTCGCAATAGCGAAATCAATCGTATTGGTCCTCAATATATCGTTCCCCAATTTTTTGATATGTATAAGGTACATGAAAAAATGAAGGAGATGGGTGCTCATGAAGATGAAGAATATTCACGCAATTATAGTAAGATATGGAAGCGCGGCGATCAATATAAACACATATATAGTAATCTTTTATTGAATCTGGACTATGATAGACAATATTGTATTATTAATATTTCGGCGCTAGAACAAAACATAGATAAAATTCGTGAATTATATGAAAAACCGAGAAACGATTTCCTTTTATTGAGCAATATTGATACAAATGAATATTTATGGGCGTATTTAGAGAAACAAGGTTTATCTAAAATGAAATGTTTTCACATGGATGACGAAACCGACGAGGAAATGGTCCGCTATTTCCATCTATTATATAAAAGTTGTCCAGAATCAGAAGTTTTTGGGTACACGATGAAGGATCCACCACCCAAAATGATTTTAGAATACAATACGCCATTTGGAAATCGGCATGAGATTATAAATAGTACAACGACACCAAATTCGACCTATTTAGAGATTGGTGTAGAATATGGTCAGACCTTCCAATTTGTCCATTTTTCAAACAAAACGGGGGTGGACCCCGATCCAAAATTCGATGATCCAAATTTGGTTCTATTGACATCAGACGCATTTTTCGAAACCAATCAAAAGAAATATGATGTCATTTTTATTGACGGAATGCATCAGGCCGAATATGTGTTGCGTGATATCAATAATAGTATTCAGGTTTTGAATCAAGGCGGTATTTTGTTTTTGGACGACATTTTGCCTATGACACATAAAGAGCAATTGAAAATACCAGCGAAACATATTTACGAAAACGGAATTTTGAAATATGGAGAACCTGGTTGGACAGGGGATGTTTGGAAGGTGATTTATTATCTGTTGCAACATAATTCGGATTCCTTTGTTTTTACTTATTATAATCACCCATATTATCGCGGCGTCATGTTGTTACGTAATATCAAATCATTCCAAATTCCAACGAATGCAATCCAAGAAATGAATGATTATGATTATAATACCGATTTTAGCAAATATATACATTTGTTGGAACAAAGCAAAATATAGCCATATAGTATATAATGTCTTTTACCCGATTTTATGATGATCCAAATAGAATAGAAGCGAAATTAAAAGAAATGACTTTTGCAGGAAGATACCAGCTTGATGTTCCTGGTCCAGGCACCAATCTCCCTTTTCAAGAAGATGCACAAGTTCGATTACAAAAATGGGGGGCGAACTTGCATACTAATACTGTGAATATCGAAAGCGATTTGATTGGATTATCAAGACGTCTAGAGCGTGATCCGCAAGAGGAAAATGATTATAAACAACATATGGCGCGTAGTACCATGCCTAATTATCCTTTGTCGCAACCTTTTGTCGATGAAACACGTGCGAGTCATCCTGCGTGGATGTATCGAAATGTTGTTCAAAATCGATGGGAATATCCATTGATTAATCCACAGGCCAATATTGAAAAACGATTCCAGGATAATATCCAAACACGCATCTTGGAAAAAGATTTTTATATTCCGCGTCTATCGACGCTACAGGGTACAGGCTAGAGAATCGACGCTACAGGGTACTTAAAAATAATATCATTTCTCCTCGAAAAGAGAGTAAATCTTTGGAATAAAACTCTACATTTATATTATAAGGTGTTATAATATAAATAAATGGAAATTGCTATACCATTAGTTGCTTTAGGTGGTTTTTATGTTATTTCAAATCAAAATAAAAAAAAGGCAAAAAAGGAAACTTTTGAACAACGTATCGAAAATCTGAACACGAATGATATGGAATCTACGGTTCTACCACATAATTTAAACACGCCCGATGTAAATAATTTTGCCCAGATAAATCTAACCGGATCAGATGGCAATCATGCGATGGACAAATACTACAATCCATCGAGTGAAGATTATAGAATACGCCAATCACAACAACAGATAGACCCAAAACCCTATAAAAATTTGGCAGGGGAAACGGTGGGTGCTGATTACTTTAAACATAATAATCTAGTCCCTTATTTTGGAAGCCATGTCCGTGAAAGAAATGTCGATGATACGAATCAACAAGAAAGCCTTTTTGATAGTTATTTAGGAACGGGGACACAATTTATCGAAAAACGCGAACAGGCACCCCTTTTTTCACCCAATGAAAATTATAATTGGACGCATGGTACTCCCAATCGCACAGACTTTATTCAATCCCGTATGAACCCCGCCATGAAGGCATCGAATGTGTTGCCATTTCAACAAGAAACTGTAGGTCCAGGCATTGGTTTAGGATATACCTCCGATGGTCTGGGTGGTTTCAATTCTGGCATGTTAAGTCGCGAAGAATGGTTACCAAAAACGGTCGATGAATTGCGTGCAGTGAATAATCAAAAGGCCGGCGGATTTACACTTCTTGGACATGAGGGTCCAGCCAAAACTCTCAATCCTTCGCTAGGTTCCATCGGCACCGTAGAAAAAAATAGGGTTGACGGTTCCTTTAAAGTTGAACAAGATCGATGGTTGAATACAACTGGTGCACACAAAGCACAGACATTCCGTCCCATTGAAATAGATCGCACGACCGCGCGACAGGATAGTACTGTCGATTACGCCGGTGTTGCTGGAAATGGCAATATGGGTGAATACATGAATGGTGAATATATGGAATCTACACGTAATCAATTAGGATCAGTTCCATTTACCGCAGCAGTGGCTGTCGGCGCCGGTGGAATGAGCGAAGGCGATTATGAAGCAAAATCACATGTGGCTTATAATAACAATAGAACGGCAAACAAACCAACTGATTATTTCGGAGCCATCGGGGCAGCTTTAGGTGCCACAATTTCGCCCCTTTTGGATGCAGTCCGGCCTACCCGAAAACAGAACGTCATTGGTTCTTTAAGACCCTATGCTAATGCAGGAACATCCACAACCAATCAATCTTATTTATTCAATCCCGCCGATCGACCTGGTACTACTATTCGCGAAACAACGGAAAATTCAAAATTCCATTTGAATATAAATGCCAATCAAAATGGCGGAGCCTATGCAGTAACTGACCACCAAGCTGTTACAAATAGCCGCATGGGACAATCTGATTATTTCTATTCAGGTAATTCCAGTGCCGGATCGGCGCGACAACCTCGTTCATATGAGGCCGAATATAGACAGCATAATAATGACATAAAATCTTCGACGATCGACGGCCGTCTAGTGCCTGGCAACATGAGCCTTCTCAATAATAATGTTAATATTACCCAGCATGATCGATATGAAACAATGCCGTCACGCGTTCCAGCGCCTATGATGAATTACCAGAGCCCCTCATTGGATACAATGGGATCTTTACAGGGAAAACAACAATTATATTCTACCATACAAATGGATCGAAACCAAAAGGATATTTTAGAAGCATTGAAAGGAAACCCATATGCGCTAAGTATAAATGGTCAGGTGTAAACTCGTTTCGCGGATATATAAAGTTTACCTTTGTTATAGAATATCTATACGTATATGTATAGATATTCATGTCTGGTAGTCTACCGTTTGGAAATTCTCTAGAGGGTCCCGTAATAACCGATTTGAATAATGGCGTTTTAAGTGGCGTAAATGCGATGCCTACAAAAAACAATAGTACGTCTGATGGAACGGCGGATTTCGAGGTGTCACGTAAAATTTATTCAAAAACAGTGATGGCTCCGAATTTTGTTTTGAAACCGCCTACCAATACAAATTTCCCCGCCAATGTTTTTACTGGTAACAAACGAAGTCTATCGGGTCGTATAAATAATGTTACAAATGGTGCTCCTATCCAAGCGCCCCCTCTTAAAAAATGGCTAAATAGTAACCGCGATGCATCACAGATTACTACAAATCGACGTGTGGCACAAGTGGGAGTAGGTTCCCTCAATGCATCTGGCGGAAATACGTCATTTTTGTCCAAGAATGACCCGAATGTTCGAATCGATGCTTTAACACGAGTTCGCGGCGGGGGGTCGGTTGTTCCACCAAAGGTTCGTGCCCAAAAATTCAACACCTTTACCTTTTTCTAGACGATTGTTATGAAATGAAAATCCAAGAAATGTATAATTTGTCTAAGTGGTTTCTCGTTTTGTTTATGTCTCCAGCATAGGCTTGGTAAACATCCTTGACATGGAAATATCTCGCGATAAATCCAAGAAACATAATGGGCACAAGAAACAACAATAAAACGGTGTTTATTTTTGTAGAAAGAATCTTGGACAAAAAGATAAAACTCACCATGTTACAAAACAGAATATAGATCACTGTATGAAAAATGATAGACACCATCATCGGATAAAAAATACTCGGTTGGAATAATTGAGAGAACCTTAGTGATGGATGGGTTGTGTCCAAATATAATTTTGTAAACATTATGTATACGTATAATGTTTCTAAATAATTTTCTAAGCTATCATCACAAGGTTTTGTTTTCTGTAATCTGTAGTGGATTTTGGATTTACTATAGAACAACAGATTGTTATCAATTGATTCCAAGACAACACATCTTTCCTGTACTATTTGTCATGATTTGGGCTTATTTGAATTACTATGAGCCACTCTTTTTACCGATTGGTCTGATGGTGCTCTTTTTGTACCCCAAAATCATTTCACGAATAAAAAAAGAAGGTGCAAATGATAAATAATATGATATCTCCGTAAAACGCGAAATATCTTGGAAGAACATTTATCTATATTCGTACCAATAGATAAATGTCGTGTTATATAATATAATCATGTATTCGTATTTAGCCGAATTTATAGGATCCGCTGTTTTCGTCTATGTTTTATTGGTCACAGGTAATCCCCTCGCAATTGGTGCAGCATTAGCACTGGTATTATTAATCAATTATAGTTATCATTTATCAGATTTAGCTATTAATCCAACGGTAACGGTGGTAATGGCGGCCGCCGGTAAAATCCTCCCCCGTGAGGTTCTACCTTATTGCGCGGTTCAAATATTAGGTGGATTAGTTGCACTGGAAATTTACAAACGATATCGATAAATCATTTACAACTCTCTTATTTTTTTAAATAAATGAAATGTTATATATATTCCGACGGAGGCGAGTGTAAACATATAGATTTCCGATAGACGATCCAGAAGCGTATCTTTATAATCTGGAACTGGTTGACCAAATCCTTCTCGTTCAGGGGTTTCGATGATATCCAATGGACCGGTCCACTGTTTTATATATGTACTTACCGGTGCACAAATCGGTAAATCGGATATATTTGTGCCTTTCGCATCGTATTCTTGGTTTATTTTCATTAAATGTTGGCTTTCTACCAATTGAACATTTCTTGACAATGGCATGTCAGGAATTTTAGGCGACGGCGCGTCATCGAACATCGTAAAATTCGAAAACGGTAGTCCTGTCGAACCATACGGGTCGCCCACGTTATGAATTCGTTTTTGGTTATTTTTAGGCATTTTTTCAATGGTAGATGGGTGATTAGTTAAAGGTGTTGCTGTATCTATTAGAAGTGTAGATCCAACGATAGTTGACGATGGTTGTTGCATATAATATAATTTCATATATTCATTGTCGATAATACTGAACCCCTCCTGTCCTCCATATTTAACAGGCGTTGATTCAACTTCTTTAAGGTTGCTGATAGCATCGGCGCTTGCATTAGACGCATTTTTATTTGAATCAGACGGTGAAGATACGACTACACTTTTAATAGCGGAAACATCGTAAAATGTATTATTCAATGTATTTTGAATATTTGTTACATTATTTGCCACAGTTTCAACGGTGGCAGAAAGAGTATTTATATCATTATTTAATTTATCTATGCGATTATCTAATTCTCCAACACCGGCACTATTTTCGTCTAAATACATTATATTATAATCTACGTATATTTTTTGTAATTTTTATTATCTTGTAGAATTATATAAACGTCTCGAAAATGAGCAAGCATGATTCTAGCAACAGTGAAACCGATATATTAATTGAATTGGAAGAATTATTACAACAGACTGCTGATGCCCCTGCTGATGCCTCTGCTGATGCCTCTGCTGATGCCTCTGCTGATGCCTCTGTTGATGCCCCTGCTGATGCCCCTGCTGATGCCCCTGCTGATGCTCCTGCTGATGCTCCTGTTCATGCACCTGCTGATGCCCCTGCTGATGCCCCTGCTGATGCCCCTGCTGATGCCCCTGCTGATGCGGATATATGTGCACACGGGGTTTTCAGCAGAATCTTTCGATTTTTTTTCAAATAGATAATTTATTGATTGAATCATATAATAAATTATATTTTGCTATTTTGTGTAATAACATTGTATTTTGTAATAATTTCTTCCGCGATGATTTGAGAAATCGAATTCATTTGGTAGAATAAGGCAAAGAATAACAAAAAAGAAAATCCCACGAACAATAAAGTATTCCAATATTCTATCTCACTCATATATATAAAGCTCTTATATATTTTACATATACAAATGGAAAATACATAAAGATTATTTATGTCGTCTAAATATGTGCGGAATATTTACATTGATCAATCGATGCAATCGACATAATGCGGACTTCATTCAACAACAATTTGAAAAGGGTCGTGGTAGAGGTCCGGAAAATTCATCATTATTAACCGTTGGTAACAAAATCCAATTTGGGTTTCATCGATTGGCCATCAACGGGCTAAATGATGAGTCGAACCAACCGCTTATTCATAACAATATTGTATTGATATGTAACGGTGAAATTTATAATTATAAAGAATTATATGCATATATGAATGTAACACCAACAACCGAATCCGATTGCGAGGTCATTATTCATTTATATGAGCGTTATGGAATTGAACATGCGCTACAGATGCTAGATGGCGTTTTCGCATTCGCATTATTGGATTATCGGCCATATTTAGAAACCGAAACGGAGACGGCTAAGTTATATATGGCGAGAGATCCATATGGCGTTCGCCCATTATATTGGATTCATCCGATAGATAGTAAAGAAAATAACTCGTTTTATTGTTTTGCTTCAGAAGCGAAAATGTTATCCGAGTTCGACATTCGATCCAGCCACAACATTTCTCATTTTTCACCCGGAACCTATGCCGAATTCGAATTGTCAAATCGTCTATTAAGTGACTGGCAACACATCGGACAAACAAAATATCATACACCCGGATTCCATTCGACAATCTCTTTGGTCGATCTGATGGGTGAACTAGGGGAACCGGAAGCTGCGCCCTTCCGTGATTCAAAAATAATCTATGATATCCAGAAATATTTGCGTCTGGCTGTATATAAACGCTGTTGTACAACCGAGCGACCCATCGCATGTCTGTTATCCGGCGGTCTAGATAGTAGCTTGATCACAGCTTTAGTCGCAGATTACCATCAAGCACATGGTCTACCAATGATCGAAACGTATTCCATCGGCATTGCGGGTTCAGAAGATTTGAAAAATGCTAGGCTCGTCGCCGATCATCTGGGAACCAAACATACAGAAATCGTTTTGACCGAATCGGATTTCATCGAAGCCGTGCCTCATGTCATACGCTGTATTGAAAGCTATGATACCACAACGGTTCGCGCCAGCATTGGTAATTGGCTGTTGGGAAAATATATTTCGGAAAATAGCGAGGCGAAGGTTATTTTCAATGGCGATGGTTCCGATGAACTCTGTGGCGGATATTTATATATGAATGCTTGCCCCGACCCTATCGAATATGATTGTGAAACCCGACGCCTTCTAAAAGATATTCATGCATTCGATGTATTGCGCTCCGATAAATCGATTTCGAGTCATGGTCTCGAGCCCCGCACCCCATTTTTGGATCGCACATGGGTTCAACAATATTTATCGATTAAGCCATTTGTTCGGTATCATCCGGGCAATGGCCAATGTGAGAAATTTTTATTAAGAACAGCTTTCTCGCCGAAATATAACAGCGGCATTCGCCTTCTGCCCGACGAAGTATTATGGAGACGCAAAGAGGCGTTTAGTGATGGTGTAACGGGTCAGGGGAGATCTTTGTATCAGATTCTACAAGAACACGCAGAGAGTCTAGATTTGAACAAGGACGTCACTTATAAACATAATCTACCACAGACGGCGGAACAACGGTGGTATCGAAACATTTTCGAAGAGGCTTATCCAGGTTTAGGAACATTGGTCCCCTATTTTTGGATGCCAAAATATGTGAATGCGACGGATGCGAGTGCACGCACATTGAATATTTACAAAGAATAAATCACGACATGCGTTAAATGTCATCAAATATTATGATAAAATTATGTATAATGACATTGCTGGAATTAGTAAATAATTCGAAAACGGACAAGAATACAACCCACTCGTATTTAGAATTATATGAAAGATTATTATGTAATAAAAGAGAAACCGCTAAGACTGTTCTAGAGATAGGAATAGGAGATTTTGGTGAGAAAAACGGTGGCAGTGTGAAATTATGGAGAGATTATTTTACAAACGCAACAATTTATGGTTTGGATATACTTCCCATCGAAAGGGTGATGGATGAGTTAGTACACGACGAAAGAGTCGTGTTATATACCGAAACCGACGCATACAATTATGATTTTTTAAAGACAAATTTCTTGGACAAAAACATTACATGTGATTTTATGTTAGACGATGGCCCACATACTTTAGAAAGTATGAAAAAATTTATACAATTATATTCACAAATAATGACAGAGGACGGAATATTGATCATTGAAGATGTTCAGAGTATGGAGTGGATTGATATACTTAAAAATGAAGTGCCAGTCGATATGAAACAATTCATTCAAGTCTATGATTTAAGACATATCAAAAATCGTTATGATGATATAGTTTTCACCATTGATCGTTCTAATTATAGGTAGGTAGATCTGGTTTTTTTTCAATAAAAGTGTAAAATTTGGTTGATTGTTGT
>Ga0209188_1001263_pt1 | contig 20955 bp, 18 predicted proteins | sample C_130625_EF_Meta_FD_187307 | JGI IMG/M metagenome (GOLD analysis project Ga0209188, IMG submission 187307) | Freshwater microbial communities from Lake Croche, Canada to study carbon cycling - C_130625_EF_MetaG (SPAdes) (version 2) | ecosystem: Environmental > Aquatic > Freshwater > Lake... | reverse complement strand
CAAAGAGTGTGTCATCTTTACCGCGTCCAACGTTCTTGCCTGGGTGGAAGTGTGTTCCACGCTGACGAACGAGAATTTCTCCTGCATTTACTTCTTGGCCACCGAAACGCTTAATACCGAGGTACTGAGGATTTGAATCGCGACCGTTACGTGTTGAGGAAACACCCTTTTTACTTGCCATTTGTTTGCTCCCTTAACCCTTACTTAGCACCGCTGATTGCGGTGATCTTTACTCGTGTGTGCTGTGCACGGAAACCTTGACGGCGGCGATGGCCTGTCTTGTTCTTGTAACGAAGGATGTCGATCTTTGGACCCTTTACCTCGTCGATTACTTCGCCAGTTACCTTGATGCTTGAGAGAACTTTTGGATCTGTTGTGACATTTGCGCCATCAACAACAAGAAGTGCTGGGAATGAAACTGATGCGCCAGTAGCAGCGTCGATGCGATCGACGGTGATGGTCTCGCCAACAGTTACCTTCTCCTGGCGACCGCCAGCTTTTACGATTGCATACATTCTTATTGCCTCAGTTCTTCGTATTAGTAATCAAGCTCGATCCACGCATAAGGCGTGTTCGGGCAGACGCTAAGGGTACGGATTGCGCACCCTCGGGGTCAAATTGGCCCCTAGATTCCCTAAATCCAGTTGAGGGCGGGTAATTGTTAGGCGGTGATGACCCCTGAGCTAGCGGCCCTGCGGCGGCGCTTTCCTTTAGGGGCGACTACTGCAACGTCAGCAATTTCCTCGTTCGCAGACTCTGAGTTCTGAGTTTCATGGAATTCGTGATCTGTTGCAGCATCTTCATCAACATCGAGATGATCTGCGCTTTGTGAATTTACCTGAGGCATAGGAGCCTTCATCTTCACAGGATCCATATGTACGTGAATTCCACGTCCATTACATGAATCACATGTTGTTGAGAATGCTTCGATAAGTCCTTGTCCGACGCGCTTACGTGTCATCTGTACAAGACCGAGTGAGGTTACTTCTGCAACCTGATGTTTTGTGCGATCGCGGCCAAGGCTTTCAACTAGACGACGCAAAACGGCATCACGATTAGATTCAAGAATCATATCGATGAAGTCGATGACCACGATTCCACCTAAGTCGCGAAGACGAAGTTGGCGTGCAATTTCTTCTGCTGCTTCTAAGTTGTTCTTTGTAACAGTCTCTTCGAGGTTTCCGCCCTTACCAATGAACTTACCGGTGTTCACATCGATAACAACCATCGCTTCAGTGCGATCGATAACCAGAGATCCACCAGAAGGTAGATAGACCTTGCGATCGAATGCCTTGGCAAGTTGTTCTTCGACGCGATAATCAGCAAAGAGATCGCCGCTTCCTGAATACTTTTCAATCTTAGAAACAAGCTCTGGCGCGATTGAGCCAAGGTATGAACTGATCTCATCCCATGCTTCATTGCCTTGAATGATCAGCTTGCGGAAATCTTCATTGAAGATATCGCGGATAACGCGCACAGCAAGATCTGGCTCAGAGAGTAGAAGCGCTGGTGCGTGGAAGTTTGGATTAACAGACTTCTGATAGATATCTTCCCATTGCGCTTTCAGGCGCTCGACATCTGCTGTTAGCTCGGCCTCAGATACACCCTCTGCTGCAGTACGAACAATGACGCCCGCATCTTCAGGAATAAGTGTCTTGAGTATTGCCTTAAGGCGTGAACGCTCTGATTCAGGAAGGCGCTTTGAGATACCGCTCATGCCACCACCAGGAACGAAGACTACATATCGTCCTGGGAGTGAGATCTGGCTAGTAAGGCGTGCACCTTTCTGACCAATCGGATCTTTCGTTACTTGCACAAGAACAGGCTGACCTGTCTTTAATACCATTTCAATTTTGCGTGGTTCAGATTCAGAGATACCTGCAGCATCCCAATTAACTTCGCCAGCATAGAGAACAGCGTTACGGCCCTTGCCGATATCAACGAAGGCCGCTTCCATAGAAGGAAGTACGTTCTGAACGCGACCGAGGTAGACGTTTCCAACATAGGAAACGTTGGCATTTCGGTTGACGTAGTGCTCGACCATGACGTTATCTTCGATAACGGCAATCTGAATACGGTCACCTATCTGACGCACTACCATCTCGCGATCAACGTTTTCACGACGAGCTAAAAATTCTCCATCTGTAATGATGGTTCCACGACGGCGGTAAGGTTCGCGATATTCGCGTGAATCACTGCGTCCACGATCGCGATCGCGACGATTGCGTGTTCCGCGCTCAGACTTTTCGCGTGCTGGTCGTTCAGTCTTTTCACGGACTTCGCGGACCTTAACTACTGTGACAACGCCATCTTCATCAATGACTTCACCTGGTGTGACGCCATCTCCTGTTGCGCGACGGCGACGGCGACGGCGATGTGTTGTGCCATCTGCGCTGTCAGATCCTTCATCAGCTGAATCTTCAGAATCGTTTTCAGAGCCCTCTTGTGAATCTACGCCTTCACCATTTGGCTTGCGGCGACCACGGCCACCACGGCGGCGGCGGCGATTACGATTTCCGCGACCTTCTGAATCTTCAGAATCAGCAGCTGGCGTAGAAACTTCTTCTGCATCGGCAGGCTTTGCTGCTTTCTTTGCACGCTTGGGCGCAACTGCATCGACAGGCGCTGCTTGAAACATCGGAACGGGGATTGCTGCAGCTTTCTTTGCACCCGCTCGAGAAGATTTTGCCGGAGCATCTTCTGCAGTCGTTGTTGGCTCAGTTGTTACATCTGAGCTCAGTGATTTCTTACTTGACTTCTTAACCGCGCGCTTACGCGGTGATTTTGGCTCAATAGCCATGGCACCAAATCCTTTAGCGCGTATTCCAAAGTGTTGGATCTACGCATTCTCGAGGCCCAAGATGAGATCACCTTGAGCAAAACTTTTCTTGTAGTCCGCCGCAGGCGCGATAAGGATCGCTGGCCGCGCTGAACTGTTGACCTAATTATGGCAGATAAGGCGGTGGAAAACCTATTTTGAGCGCGATTTAGCCGTGGTGCCGTGCATGCACGTTCTGCAAGAGGCCAAAGCCAATCAGGTTGGCAAACATACTGGAGCCACCATAGGACATAAATGGAAGTGGAACACCTGTCATCGGCATCAAGCCGAGAGTCATTCCGATATTTTCAAAGATTTGAAAAGCAAACCATGCAATCACGCCAGTACATACCAACGTTCCATAGGGGTCATTGGAACGTCGTGCGATTGCAAAGGCCCGCATTAACACTAAGAAGAGTAAGAAGATAATCAGACCGCTTCCGAGAAAGCCGAGCTCTTCTCCTGCAACGGTAAAGATGAAGTCGGTCTGTTGTTCTGGAACAAAGCGGCCATTTGTTTGAGGTCCCTTAAATAAACCAGTACCGATAAGACCGCCTGAACCGACAGTGATACGCGCTTGTCGTAATTGATATCCCGCACCTTGTGCATCGGCATTGGGATCTACAAATGATTGCAGGCGTTTAATTTGATATTCACTAATGACACCAGCTTTCGTTGCTACAAAACCTCCGATGAGTGCAAGTAATACCAGCCCTACTACCCATCGTGTGGGTGCACCAGATACTGCAAGGATTGTGACAACGGATGCGCTAATAATAAAGACAGTTCCCATATCTGGTTGAGCCAAGATGAGGAGAATAGGAATACCTGCGACTACCAGTGATTTCATCACATCTTTATGTGTGGGTGCATCAGTGTTATGTGTTCGCTCTGAAAGCAACATCGAAATTCCAATGATGATGGAAATCTTTGCAATCTCGGCCGGCTGAATTTGAAATCCACCGGGAAGTGGTATCCACGCCTTCGCTCCATTTATTTTACTGCCGACTCCTGGCAGAAGGACGAAGATCAAGCCCAGCACACCAAATCCCCAAATAAAGGGGGTGTAGGCGCGAAGTAATCTGTAATCAATAATTGTTGTACCCCACGCAAGAGCTAATCCAATAACGATATTGATGACATGGCGCTTGAGGTAATACTGCGGATCTAAACCATTTGCTGCATACCACTCGCGCGTTGCTGCATAGACGAGAAGAGTTCCAATTATTAATAACCCAGCAACGGCGCCCGTCAGAACAGGGTCGAATCCAGCAGTCAGCGATGCACGACGCGATCTGCGATAGGGATTGCGATTGCGATTGAGGAATGTGCTCATCGTTTAGCCGCCGCCTTTGGACTTGGAGTCGCGCTTGCGACTACTGCAGGTTTTCCTGGATTTAATATAGATGGCTTTGGCTTTGTCGCTGGCGAAATTCGAGGCAACTTAGTTGGAGGGTTTCCGTTCGGGAAGAGTGCAAGTCCTGGAACGACTGTATTTCCCTTGACACCAAAGAGAGTCTCATAAATCTTTCGAACACCCACTGCAGAAGTACTCGCACCGAAACCACCTTGGCTGACCATCATTACAACTGCATATTTAGAATTCGTCGCTGGCGCAAAGGAGGCATACCAAGATGTATCAGATTTTGCGCTTCCATTTGGGTTTCTTCCAAATACTTGTGCGGTACCCGTCTTTCCAGCTGTTGCAATCGGAAACCCTGCGAAGACTCCTGCAGAAGTTCCAGAAATTGTTACTTGGTGAAGTGCATCATGAAGGAACGAAATCGTTGCTTGATCAATACCGAGCTCGCCATCTTTCTCAGCTGAGAATGTTTTAAGTACTGCCCCATTTGTTTTGATGATTGCCTTCGCAATAGTGGGTTTCCAGAGTGTGCCGCCATTGGCAATTGCTGCATACATCTGGGCAAGCTTGATGGGAGTTACAACGGTATCGCCCTGACCGATGGAGAAGTTGACCGCATCTCCGGCACGTATCTTGTCTCCATCAATACAATTTTCATGAGCTAACAGAATCAGGAATGGCGTCTGTGCAGATTTTGCCGCACGTTCCTTATAGTTACAGTAATAATCCTTGTTCTGGGTATACCAAGCTTGACGCCACTCTCGATTTGCAAGGCGCCCTGAAGATTCAGAAGGTAGATCAATTCCAGTCTTCTTCCCCATTTGGAACTTCTCTGCAGCCTTGAAGAAGTAGTCATTGGGGTTTGATTTCGGCTTAAGCCCACCATCGCGTACCCATTCGTCATAAGCAATCTTGTACCAGATGGTGTCGCACGAAACTGCAATCGCATTCTTAAGAGTGAGAGAACCTTGCGCCTTACTTTCGAAGTTTTGGAAGGCGCGATTACCTACCTGAACTTCCTTAGGGCATTGATATGTTCCATTGAGGTCATATCCAGCATCTTTTGCTGCAACCACAGAGACTGCCTTAAAGGTTGACCCTGGTGCATACAAACCTTGCAGTGCGCGGTTGAGGGCAGGAACGCCTGCTTTCTCACTGTAGAGATCATTTGCTTGCGCAACGGTGAGACCCTTTTCAAAAGCATTGGGATCAAAAGTTGGATATGAAGAGAGAGCAAGAACTTGTCCATTGGTGACATCAAGAACTACTGCAGCACCACCGTCTGCTCGGTACCCAGATGCTCGGGCGCGTTTTACTGCATCAGCTAGCGCTAAATCTGTCGCCGCCTGAAGGCGTGCATCGATACTCGTGACAAGATGATTACCTGCAATGGGCTTTGTATTTTTACTCGTTGTCGTTACCGCTTCTTTACGGTCGACGATAAATGTTTTAATTCCTGGAGTGCCTCGCAGGAATTCGTCATACATAGTTTCCAGACCTGCTTTGCCAATCGTTTCAGATCTGAAGTAGGTGCGGCCATTTGCACCAGCTAAATCTGCTTCAGTAAGCGGTCCGACATATCCAAGTACATGTCCCCCATTAAGACCTAAAGTTTCTGGATAACTTCGAATCGCAACTGGTGTGGCTGAGATTCCTGGATATCTATCTGAACGTTCCACTATTCGTAGCGCTAATTGAGGATCGGCTTCCTTTGTAATAGGAATCGGTTGAAAGCGTGATCCGGTCCAGCAACCAGCCTTTTCTCCCTTAGGTAGTTCGCCACAGAGACGAGTTCGTTGCCAAACATCTGCAAAATTAAGTCCCAATAGATTTACAAGATCTTGAATTACAGCAGCACCTTTATCCGGCAACTTATCAATCTTGGTGCGATCTACTGTGACTGCAAGACCAACCTTATTAAGGGCTAAGGGAACACCTGAAGAGTCAACGATAAAGCCGCGGTTGGCTGGCGTTACAACATCACGACTTTGGATACTCAGTGCTGCATCTCGATACTTTGGACCTGCAGCAACCTGCAGATAAAAGAGCCTTCCAAAGAGGGCCACCATCAAGGAAGCTATAAAGATTTGAATGACTAGAAGACTAAGCCTGGAACGTTGATTCATATACGTGTACGTGTTCCAAAGACAGTTGCGTGAAGAGAGGAGACAACTTTGATAATCAGTGGTGAAATAATTGCAGTCCAAAATGCTGATCCAGCAAGAAGGAAGATGATATTTCCAATACTTCCAATCTCTTGTCCAAGCATTAGCCCTAAAATTAAGTAGACAACTTGTGAAGCAACAACACCTACTGCTGTGAGTAGAACGATGTTAATTGGATTACCTCGAATATTGTCATCGCCATAACCTAAGAACGCGACTGCGTAACAAGCGATGATTAAGACGAGAGTCCAGTGCCCCATGGGTCCCGGAGAAGTTTGAGATAGATCCATTGCAATCCCAGTGCCAAAACCTGTGAGCGCTCCGATCTCAGGAGTGCTCAGCGCAGACCAGATGAGCGCGACAACTAAGAGAACGTTAATTCCACCAGCGGGTAGCCGCATCTGCGTAACGAAGCCTTCTTGAAAGAGAAAAACTAGGAGAAATATTGGTGATGAAAGAAGGAAGCTTCGTAGCGACATTGTTACTTCGTTGCAGTAGGTGACGGAGAAACTGCGCTTGGAGTCGCGTAGATAGTCACTGTTGGAATAGGAGTGGGACGAGGTTTAGGTGGAACGAGTGAATCCCGAGGGTCAGCAGTTGCACCTGAAACGACAACCGCTACTACTCCGAGAGTTGAGAAGTTTGAATAGAACTTAACGTCAGCAGTCTGCGTCACTGCACCTGGTGAATTATCTACAGAGGTGACTTCACCAATAGGTACACCAGGTACAAAGGGGCGTCCGTTATCGCTCCCGCGTGCAAGAATCGCATCGCCTTTATGGACTGTTGTTGTGTTGTCGAGTAGCTGCAGAACACCTTTACGAGTGCCTTGACCGCTCAAAATTCCAATCTGCTGGCTTCCTGCGATGCGCGCACCAATACGAAATGATGGATCTGATGCAAGCTGAACGAGGGCGCTATCTGTGTATGCATATTTCACAACACCAACTAATCCAAATCCTGAAAGGACGGTCATATTGGTATGAACACCTGATGATGTTCCAGCATCGATTGTGATGGTCTGCGTAAATGAAGTGCTGGATCCTTGTGAAATTACCTTTGCATTGACAACTTTATAACCTGCAGTTCCTGCAAGGTTGAGTACACCTTTTAATTGTTTGAGCTGAGCATCAGCTACTTTTCGGTTTTGAAGAGCGAGACGTAACTTGTCATTCTCATGCTTGAGGTTCTCCATCTGATTTCGAGTACGACCAAGGTGAGTTACATCTGAGAGAAAATTACGAAATGGAGAGACGACCCACGATCCAGCTTTCTGAACTGGCGTCAGTGCTGTCTGTGTTCCTGAACGTAGGCCATCGATAACTTGAACACCGCGAAGATCGAGAGTGATAAGAAATAAGGTCGTTACAAGGAGAACAATGATCAGTAAGCGACCGCGGTTGTCGCCGCCGTAGCGCACTTGGGATTACCTATCGACGAGGCTCGGAGATCAAAACCTTTTCAAGGGCTTCGAACTCTTCAATGCATTTACCGGATCCTTCAACAACTGCATCGAGTGGACGGTCAGCGATATGGATTGGCATTCCTGTCTCTTTGCGAAGACGCTCATCGAGCCCCTTGAGCAGAGCGCCGCCACCTGTAAGAACAATTCCGCGATCCATAAGATCGGATGAGAGTTCTGGTGGGCACTTATCAAGAGTTGCCTTTACCGCGTTAACAATTTGATTTACAGGTTCTTCAAGAGCCTTACGGATTTCCGCAGCTGTTACAACGATTGTCTTGGGAAGACCTGTTGCAAGATCGCGACCGCGAATTTCTGCATCGTTCTCGCCTTGTAGTGGGTATGCAGAGCCGATAGCCATCTTGATTTCTTCAGCTGTGCGTTCTCCCAAAAGAAGTGAGTATTCGCGCTTAGTCCAGTTAATAATCGATTGATCAAGCTCGTCGCCGCCGATACGAATAGACAGCGCTGTGACGATTCCGCCAAGTGAAATAACTGCAACTTCAGTTGTTCCGCCACCGATATCGACAACCATGTTGCCTGTTGGTTCGTGGATTGGAAGTCCTGCGCCAATAGCTGCGGCCATTGGTTCTTCAATGATGTAGACCTTACGTGCGCCTGCTGCATAGCCCGCATCTTTTACTGCGCGCTGTTCGACGCCAGTGATACCTGAAGGAACGCAGACGACAATACGTGGCTTAGCTAAGTAGCTACGACGGTGAACTTTCTGAATAAAGTAGCGGAGCATGCGCTCTGTTGTATCGAAGTCTGCAATCACGCCATCTTTCAGCGGACGGATAGCAACGATATTGCCTGGTGTACGGCCAATCATCTTCTTGGCTTCAAGGCCGACTGCAAGGATGCCGCCAGTATCTTGGTTGATAGCAACAACAGATGGTTCGTTGAGGACAATGCCACGACCGCGAACGTAGACAAGTGTGTTGGCGGTACCTAGGTCAACTGCCATATCGCGGCCGATGAATGACATTCTGTTAGACATTTATTTCCCCTCGAAGAAGATTGCTATTTCACGTGCAGCAGATTCAGGTGAATCAGAGCCGTGAACAATATTTTGTACAACTTTTGTTCCTTGATCGCGAGCAAGGTCTCCGCGAATTGTGCCAGGGGCTGCAACAGTTGGATCTGTTACCCCAGCAAGGGAGCGGAATCCTTCGATGACGCGATTGCCTTCGGCAACGAGTGCAACGATTGGTCCTGACAACATGAATTCAACAAGCGGTTCAAAGAATGGCTTGCCTTGATGTTCTGCATAATGCTTTTCAAGAAGTGCACGATCTGCGTGCAACATACGAAGTGCAGAAATTGAATATCCCTTTGCTTCGATACGTGCAATGACTTCGCCAACCAAACCGCGTGCAACGCCATCTGGCTTAACTAGGACGAGTGTCTTTTCTGTGCTCACCGGTGCAGTCTATTAGGGGTTGGGAGTTCGTGAAGCCATGAGAGCTGCCCGTATTGCCTCACCCCTGCGCCCCACCACAATGGCTGCAATCCAGAGTCCCCCGAAAATCAGCCCCACGATGGCCATAGAAGGCACGACAACGGCATACCCAATCATCAGAAATTGTAAGAGTGAACCAAGAATCCAGCCTGTGCGCTTCTTGAGAAGTCCCGGGGTGAGAAGCAAAAGTAGCGCGATGATCGCACCAGCAACAATTGTGGAAGGTTCGTGATTATCTTTTGCAAGCAACATCGCAAAACCCATGACAAAGAATTCCATCACAAGAACTGCAGAACCAAGTACTCGCATTACTTCGCTTCCTTTGCAAATTTCTTACGGACGATTGCGCGCGCTTCACCGACTGATACAACTGAGCCTGTAATCAGAACTCCAATTGTATCTTCACTCAACGGGCGAATCGAATCTTTAACCGCTTTATCGATTGCCTCAGCAATGGATTGGGAAGTGAATACTCGGTCGGCTCCAAAAATTTCAATTGCCATCATTTCGAGGGCATCAACTTTCATAGCTCGAGGTGATGAATTTGCCGAAACTATGACTGAATCCATGACTTGCTCTAGTTCAAGCAAAATTCCACGGACATCTTTATCTGCCATCGGAGCAAAGATTCCAATTACTTCATCAAAGGTAAATTCGCTCTGAATAGTGTCTGCGATTGCTGCAGCTCCATGAGGGTTATGTGCTGCATCTAGGATAATTGTTGGGTCGCGATGGACGATTTCACAGCGGCCAGGTGAAGTAACCTGAGCAAATCCTGCTCGCACAGCCTCGATATCGAGATCTTGATCGCCGAAGAATATTTCGACTGCAACAAGGGCTGCTGCTGCATTAGAAGCCTGATGCTTTCCATGAAGGGGAATGTAAATATCTGTGTAAATCTCTTTCGTGCCTTGGATGGTGAGCAATTGTCCGCCCACAGCAACTGAGCGCGAGATGACCGAATATTCAACGCCTTCACGAGCAATCTCAGCGCCAACAAGTGCTGCTCGCTTGATGAGTTCGACTGCGCACTCAGGTTCTTGCTGTGCAAGAACAACAAAGCCACCTTCCTTGATAATTCCAGCCTTTGTTTGCGCAATTTCAGTCAGTGTTTCACCTAGATATTCAGTGTGATCAAGGCCAATAGGCATAATTACTGAAACATCGGCATCGACAACATTCGTTGCATCCCATAGGCCACCCATACCTACTTCAATGACTCCAACATCGATGGGGTGCTCAGCAAATGCTGCAAAGGCGAGAGCAGTAATGGCTTCAAAGAAAGATATTGGATGTTCAAACTTTGCATCCATGAGATCTAAATATGCAGAGATATCGTTGAAAGAGAAGATGAGCGCCTTTGCATCTATGGGCTGACCATTGATTGCAATCCGTTCGAGATAACTCTCAAGGTGCGGGCTCGTAAAGCGGCCCGTGCGCAGACCCATCTCGAAGAGTAAAGAATCAATCATGCGCGAAGTCGTTGTCTTACCGTTGGTGCCGCCGATATGAATTGTTGGGTAGGTCAGTTGCGGAGATCCCAAGATATCAACCAACGCTGCAATCCGATCGAGCGTTGGTTCGATACGAGTTTCAGGCCAACGAGCCAGGAGCGCTTGCTCGATTGCATCGATGCGCGATTGATCTTCAGGTGAAATATGTGTCATTACTTCAACGCTGCAAGTTGTGCTGTGATGCGTTCAATGTCGGCAGAAGTTGCAGCCATGCGTTCCTTAATTTCAGTCACTACATCGGCGGGAGCCTTGGCCATAAATCCCTCGTTGCTCAACTTCACTTCTGCAGTCTTCATATCCTTCTGCGCAGTGATGAGATCCTTCTCAAGACGAGCACGCTCTGCAACTACATCTACGGTGCCCGATAAATCAAGTTCGACCTTCATGGAACCAATTTCAACAGATGCACTTGGCGTAAACTCAATAAGTTCGAGTTTAAGTAAGAACGCCATCGCACTTGCATAGGCAGTGACATCAGCTGGTGCGATAAATCGGCCCGGGATCTTCTGTGATGGCTTAACCCCTTGATCGTTACGGAAGCGTCGAACTTCAGTGATGATTTTCTGTAGTTCACCAACGAGTGACTCTGATTTCTTATTGATATGTGCTGAATCAGACTGTGGCCACGCAGCTGTGACGAGAGTTTCTCCCCCAGTCAAAGTTGTCCAAAGAGTCTCGGTGATAAATGGCATTACTGGGTGCAGTAATCGGAAAAGTGTGTCGAGTACATGGCCAAGCACGCGCTGAGATGCTGCAGCATTTCCAGATGCAAATGTCTCTTTAGAAAGTTCGAGATACCAGTCGCAGAGGTCATCCCATGCAAAGTGGTAGATAGCCTCGCATGCACGAGCGAACTCGTAGCTTTCGATGAGAGATGTGTATTCGGCAGTTGTTTCTGCAAGGCGCGAGAGAACCCACTTATCGATATCTGACAGTGTTTCAACTGCAGGAAGCGGGCCTTCGACTGTTGCACCGTTCATCATGGCAAAACGAGTTGCGTTCCAGAGCTTTGTTGCAAAGTTGCGAGAACCTGCAATCCAATCTTCAGCAAGTGCCTGATCTTTTCCTGGGTTGGAACCACGCGCCAAGGTAAAGCGAAGAGCATCAGCGCCGTACTTGTCGATAAATTCAAGGGGATCTACGACATTGCCTCGAGATTTAGACATCTTCTTGCCGAATTGATCGCGAACTAAACCATGCAGAACGATTGTATGAAACGGTGGAACGCCATCCATAGCAAAAAGACCAAAGAGCATCATGCGTGCAACCCAGAAGAACAAGATGTCATAGCCAGTAACAAGAACACTTGTTGGATAGAACTTCTTTACATCTGCAGTGTTGTTTGGCCAACCAAGAGTTGAGAACGGCCAAAGCGCTGATGAGAACCAGGTGTCGAGTACATCGGGATCTTGTGTGTAACCAGCCGGTGCACTTTCACCAGGACCAACAACGATGACCTCATCATTGGGTCCATACCAAACTGGAATGCGATGTCCCCACCATAATTGGCGAGAGATACACCAGTCGTGCATATTGTCGACCCACTCGAAGTAACGCGGAGCGAGTTCTGCAGGTTCAATCTTTACCCGACCATCGCGAACAGCATCTCCTGCTGCCTTTGCAAGTGGTGCAACTTTGACAAACCATTGCTTTGAAAGTCGCGGTTCAACAGTTGTATCGCAACGAGAACAGTGACCAACAGCGTGAATGTAAGGACGTTTTTCAGCAACGATGCGACCCATCTCTTTAAGCTTTGCAACGACTGCAATGCGAGCATCGAAGCGATCCATTCCATCAAATTCAGTTCCAGTTCCTGCCATAACACCGTGCTCGTTCATAATGACAACGAATGGGATGTTGTGACGAACTGCCATTTCAAAGTCGTTGGGATCGTGGGCTGCAGTTACTTTGACCGCACCTGTTCCGAAATCAGGATCTACAAGTTCGTCGGCAATGATTGGGATCATGCGGTTTACAAGTGGAAGCAGTACTTCAGTACCAACCAGGTGCTTATAGCGAGGGTCATTAGGGTGAACAGCTACTGCGCCATCGCCCATCATTGTCTCAGCACGTGTGGTTGCAACAACGATGCTCTGATCACCATCGCCATAACGAACTTGAACAAATTCTCCTGCATCATCTTGGTGCTCTACTTCAATATCTGAAAGCGCAGTCAAGCATCGTGGGCACCAATTGATGATGCGTTCGGCGCGATAGATGAGTCCTTGATCAAAGAGCTTCTTAAAGATTGTCAGCACTGCTTGTGAAAGATTCTCATCCATCGTAAATGCTTCGCGAGACCAGTCAACTGAATCTCCGAGACGCTTCATCTGCCCAAGAATCTGTCCGCCTGATTCGGCTTTCCATTCCCACACTTTCTTAACAAATGCTTCACGACCTAAATCGTGACGACTTAAGCCCTGAGTCGCCAACTGTTTTTCAACAACATTCTGAGTAGCGATTCCCGCATGGTCCATTCCTGGAAGCCAGAGCGCTTCAAAACCTTGCATGCGCTTCATGCGCGTTAAGCAATCCTGCAAAGTTTGATCGAGCGCGTGACCGATATGAAGATTGCCGGTTACGTTGGGAGGAGGAATAACAATGGTGAACGGTTCTTTAGATGAGTTTGCATCTGCAGTGAAATAACCCGCATCGATCCACTTTGTATAGAGAGGGCCTTCGATATCGCCAGGAACAAATGACGATGCTAATTCGCGCTTATCGGAGGACATGGAGCGCAGTCTAGTTCAAACTTTAAGCGCTCTTCTCCTCAGAAGGCTTCTCGCGTCGTGATGCTCGCTTAGGAATATCGCCTGTTCGAGGTACCAACGTTGGTGCTGCATGAGTTTCGATACAAGCCTTTTCGATAATCACCTTTGCAATATCGGTGCGGCTTGGGACGTCATACATCACACCAAGCAGTGCTGACTCCATGATTGCGCGAAGTCCACGTGCGCCTGTACCGCGATTGAGTGCGAGATCCGCAATTGATTCGAGAGCTTCGGGTGCAAATTCGAGTTCAACATCATCGAGATCAAAGAGCTTCTGATACTGCTTTACCAAAGCATTCTTAGGTTCAGTGAGAATCTGCATCAGCGCAGGCTTATCTAGATTTTCAACACTTGTTAATACTGGAAGACGACCGATGAATTCAGGGATCATTCCAAATTTAAGTAGATCTTCTGGCATGACATCTGCGAAGATATCGCGGCGGTTCTTATCTTCAGCAGTTTGAAGTTCAGCACCGAAACCAACTCCCGATGAACCGCTGCGAGCTTCGATAATCTTTTCGAGGCCAGAGAATGCTCCGCCGACGATAAAGAGCACATTGGTTGTATCAATCTGAATAAATTCTTGATGTGGGTGCTTACGGCCACCTTGAGGTGGAACAGATGCAACAGTGCCTTCAAGAATCTTGAGTAACGCCTGCTGAACACCTTCGCCAGATACATCGCGAGTAATAGATGGGTTCTCAGATTTACGTGCGACCTTATCGATCTCATCGATGTAGATGATTCCGGTTTCGGCTTTCTTCACATCGTAATCTGCTGCCTGCAAAAGCTTAAGAAGAATATTTTCAACATCTTCACCGACATAGCCTGCTTCGGTAAGAGCTGTCGCATCTGCAATTGCAAATGGAACGTTGAGCATGCGCGCGAGAGTTTGCGCCATCAGAGTCTTGCCGCAACCAGTTGGACCGAGAAGAAGAATGTTTGACTTTGCGAGTTCGATTCCATCTTCATTGCGAGAGTCGCCTGATTGCACGCGCTTGTAATGGTTATAGACCGCAACAGAAAGTGACTTCTTTGCGCGATCTTGCCCGATGACATATTGGTCGAGGAATTCAAAGATTGCTTGTGGCTTAGGAAGTTCGCTTAAACCAAGTGTTGTTGCTTCGGAGAGTTCTTCAACGATGATCTCGTTACAGAGTTCGATGCATTCGTCACAGATATAAACGCCAGGACCAGCAATGAGTTTCTTGACCTGCTTCTGAGTCTTTCCGCAGAAAGAACATTTGAGCAGATCGTTAGCTTCGCCGATACGTGTGGACATGGGATAAGAATAGTTTTTAACCCCACTTTATGAGGGTCTAATCAGGCTGAACTCTGTTCGCCCTAAGAAGAAATTGCACCGCGAGGTGTGTAGGGAGGCCGTGAAGACTTCATCTCCTTTACTCCAGGAACGAGCAGGACTACTGCGCAAATAAACAAGTGAAATGCTGCAACACCGATGAGCAGTTCTCGTTCGCCGAAGATATTTACGAGCGGCCCTGCAAGAGCCATGCCAAGTGGCATCAACCCAAGGGAGCCCATGTAATCAATTGCAAATACTCGACCTTGATAGTCAGCCGGCACTTCGCGCTGAACTTGTGTTGCCCAAAATGCCTCCCACGGCCCCACAGAAAATCCCGCGATGAAGTAAGCACCAAAGATCAAACTTTTGGAGTTAGGAAAAGCCAAGACAAGTGGTGCAAGAATAAAAAGCCCCCACACAACGACAGAAACGAGGCCAGGGTTCTTCACCTTTGATTTGATACAGATGACTGCAGAGATCGCACCACCTGCGCTAAAGAGGGCAGCTGCCGTTGCAAAGACAGAAGCAGTTCCAAAATCTCGCTTTGTAATAACTGGTAGCAAGACATTCTCGACGCCAATAACAAGCATGAGTTGAAGTGAGGCCATGATGATCATCGCCGCAATCCACTTGTAATACCAAACAACTCGAGCGCCTTCACGTATCTCTTCAACAAAAGTTGTTTGTGGGTTCTCGGATGCAACCTTTGGGCCTTCATTAATACGAACTAGAAGAGCCGCACCTACGAGGAAGAAGATAGATGTTGCAACATACGTTGCATGGGTTCCAAGTGAGACAACAATGATGCCTGCGATGCCAGGACCTGCAATAGTTGAACCTTTCAACGCAATTCCACGCACCACATTTCCTGCAGGCAATAAGTGATCCGGCAAGATACTTGGCATGATGGCACCTGCAGCGGGGCCACCGAATGCATCACTTACGCCCATCAAGACGACGATGCCACCCAGGATCCACATAGAGATGTTCTTAGGGTCAATGAAAACCACGACGCTTCCGATAATGGCGCGAAAGCCATCGGCGAGAATCAAAATTGTTCTGCGTGGCAATCTATCTGCCCAGACTCCCCCAACAGGAGCCAAGAGCACTCCTGATAACACGCGCACTGCAAGAATTAATCCCAGTGTTGTCGCACTTCCTCCTGCATCAAGGACTGTCACTGCAAGTGCAATAGGAAATGCAGACATTGCTATAACAGTGAGAATTCCTGAAATAAGGAGCGCTCTATAGGCGGGAAATGAGAAAAGAGCGCCGGGTTCGAAATATTTCTTCAACATTTCTTGACCGACGCCCCTCTAGTAAATATTAATTATGCGACAGGCTTAGCCTTTCGTGATGCCATAACCTTATCGATAATTCCGTATTCAACTGCTTCAACTGCAGTAAGAATCTTGTCGCGTTCGATATCTTTTTCAATCTCTTCGACAGTTTTATTTGAATGCTTTGCAAGCATTGTCTCGAGCAAGCCACGCATACGCATGATTTCGCGGGCTTGGATTTCGATATCAGATGCCTGTCCCCCACCTTCAGATGAAGGTTGGTGGATAAGGATTCGTGAATGTTCGAGTCCGTAACGCTTGCCCTTGGTTCCACCCGCAAGGATGATCGCAGCAGCCGATGCCGCCTGTCCAAGACAGATTGTTGTGATGTCTGGGCGAACAAATTGCATCGTGTCATAAATAGCAGTGAGCGCTGTAAATGAACCACCAGGTGAGTTGATGTAGATCGAGATATCGCGATCTGGATCCATGGATTCAAGGGTCAAAAGCTGTGCCATAACATCGTTTGCAACAGTGTCATCGATTGCTTGACCTAAGAAGATGATGCGCTCTTCGAATAACTTTGTATAAGGATCAAGGCGCTTGTAACCGTAGGCGGTCTTCTCTTCGATTGTTGGAAGAACGTAGCGGTTTGTAATTTCTTGAATGTGCTTCATTACTTCTTACCTCCCGCAATATTGGCTTCATTTGTTGCAACATGATCGATAAATCCATAGGCAAGTGCATCCTTGGCATTGAACCAATTGTCGCGATCGGAATCTGCGATGATCTTTTCAAGTGGCTGACCAGTGTGCTTTGCATTGAGTTCAGACATTGTCTGCTTTGTAATTGCCATCTGTTCTGCCTGAATACGAATATCTGTGGCTGTTCCGCCGATGCCACCAAGTGGTTGGTGCATCAAGATGCGTGCATGTGGCGTTGCATAACGCTTGCCGGGAGCGCCAGCTGTCAGCAAGAACTGGCCCATCGATGCTGCCATTCCCATCGCAACAGTTGCGACATCGTTCTTGATGTAATGCATAGTGTCGTAGATCGCCATTCCTGCTGTGACTGAGCCACCAGGTGAGTTGATATAAAGGTAGATATCTTTTTCAGGATCTTCAGCAGCGAGAAGGAGCATCTGCGCACAGATTGCGTTAGCCATTTCATCGCGGACTTCGCCTGCTAGAAAGATGATGCGTTCGCGGAGCAAACGGCTATAAATCTGATCACCTAGTCCCATAAGTTCTGAACCAGCTGAGCGGGCAACTGTTGTGTTGTCCTGTGGGTTATTAAAATCCACGAGTCATCCTTCCGATCGTTTTACTTGTATTGACCTTAACAATTGCGGAGGCAAAATGCTTCCCAAATTGGTCTTAATTGCCCCAAAAGAGGCGATGTTCGCTTACGGCTAAAGAAAGTTATTCAGCAGCGGGTTCAGATGGCGCTTCTTGAGCGATTTCGTCTTGTTGAGGACGTAGGGCTTCAAGTTCGACCTTGTTACCTGATTTATCGATAACTGAGATGCGAGCGAGTACTGATGCAAGTGCTTTAGCGCGAGTTACTTCAGCAACTACTTGGCTGATCTGTCCCGCCTTCTGAAGTTCTTGAGCAAATTGTTCTGGACCCATTCCGTAGCGCTGTGACATGCGAATGAGGTACTCAGTTAATTCAATTTCATTCACCTGAACTTCTTCAGCCTTGACGATTGAATCAAAGAGGAAATCAGATTTGATAGATGAACGAACTTGACCATCTACTTCAGCGCGGTGTTCTGCATCTTCCATGCGGCCTTCACCTTCAAGGTGATCATTGACTTCATCAAGAACGATGTCATCTGGCACTGGAATGTCTAGATCTGCAAGTAATTTTTCAACAAGGAGATCGCGAGCCTGTGCGCCTTGTTCCAGCTTCTTGACGCGACCTAAACGTTCAGTGAAATCTGCACGGAGTTCTGCAACTGTGTCGAACTCAGATGCAAGCTTGGCAAATGAATCATCCAGTGCTGGAAGCTCGCGCTCTTTAACAGCCTTGACCGCGATATCAATATCGCCAGTCTCGCCATCTTTCTGGCCTACGAGCTGAGAAGTAAATGTCTTTGTATCGCCTGCGCTCATGCCGATAAGTGCATCATCGAGGTTATCGATCATCTTATTGGAGCCGACTTCGTAGGAAATTTCATTGGCCTTGCCACCATCTACTTCAGCGCCATCAATGCGGGCTGTGAGATCGATTGTCACAAAATCACCGTTGGCAGCTGCGCGTTCGACTGTATTGAGAGTTCCGAAGCGAGCGCGGAGCTCGTCAATCTGCTCATCAATATCCTTATCAGAGACTGCAACATCATCGACAGTAATAGTGATCTTGGAGAAATCTGGAAGTGTGACATCTGGGCGCACATTTACTTCAACAGAGAATGAGAGCTTCTCGTTATCAACATAATCAATTGCATCAACTGTTGGGCGACCCACTACCAAAACATCATTTTCGCGAGCTGCAGCAACATAAAAATCTTGGATCGCTACATTAATTGCTTCATCCATCACGGTGCCACGACCTACGCGCTGATCGATCATTGCATTAGGAACTTTGCCCTTACGAAAACCTGGGATATTTACAGTGGAAGCTACCTTCTTATACGCAGCATCTACATACTGACCAAGCTCGGCGTAAGGAACATTGACATCTAGACGAACGCGAGTTGGTGAAAGTGTCTCGAGAGTGCTCTTCACGAAGTGCTCCTTGTAGTTTGCATTGATAAAGCTAAAGCTTGAGAGAAATCTGGTCGGGGCGGGGAGATTCGAACTCCCGATCTCCTGCTCCCAAAGCAGGCGCGCTAGCCACTACGCTACGCCCCGAGGCGCAGACGGAAGTCTAGAGTAATTTTTTACTCTCGCTTACACACCCTGTACGCTCAACCTCCGCACCACTTGCGGGTGTAGCTCAATGGTAGAGCCCCAGCCTTCCAAGCTGGCCATGCCGGTTCGATCCCGGTCACCCGCTCCAGTTATTTAGAAGGATGTTGAAACTGATTGAACTTCCTCAGCCATGAAAGAACCTTCCAGTTTTACTAACAAAGTACCCGAAGTATTACGACCAACTACGAACGTCATAGTCACTCCATAGTCTGTCGCTACCGCACTTCCATCCAGAGTGATGTCAATACTTATGGAATTTTCAAACCTTCCAGCGCCGGATCTGTATGAGTAACCGTGGCTCAATAAATACTGTGTTGTGACTACTGGAGACCCAGTTACTCCAGCTGAGGACATAGACATCCAGGTGAAATTCTCATTCACATCATTAGGTTGATATGTAAATACTTTCGCATGTACTAAGTAACTTTTACCTGCCTTAAACCCATTGATTGATACTGCTTGAGAAGTTCCGGTAACTCCACTTAAGTCACCAATCGTCAGACTGCCACGAATTACTTTTGTCGCTCCGGCTGGACCACTAGCTCCAGTAGCGCCTGTTGCACCTGCACTTCCGGCAGATCCTGTGGCACCTGTTGGACCTTGTGGTCCAGTCGCACCTGTCGCACCAGTTGCTCCTGCATCACCTTGAATTCCTGTTGGACCAGTTGCTCCTGCAGGACCTGTAACACCAGCACTGCCAGCTGCTCCTGTCGCACCAGTGGGACCCGCAGGCCCAGGAGTTCCACCACCTGAACCAGATGAACCTGTTGCACCTTGTGGTCCCGTTGCACCTGCAGGTCCGGTTGGACCAGCAGGGCCCGACGGACCTGTCGCACCAGTTAAACCTTTCTCACCTTGCGGACCTGCAGGTCCAGTTGTTGCAGATGCATTGGTAACACTTTTTCCATCTGCACCGTTCTTGCCATCACTTCCATTTGATCCAGCAGCACCTGCCGCACCAATAGGTCCTTGAAGATTTTGTGGCGTTGGCCATTTGCCATTTGCTTTGGGACCGAAAATTAAGAGGCTACGTGTATCAATATAGAAATCACCATTGATGCCAACGGTATTTGCTGGCGCACCTTTTCCATTCAAGATCGTATTGGGAATCGATGTAGCAGTTCTCCCTGCAGCGCTCGCAGGAAGAACTGAGGTTGCTGTTATAGAAAGGGCAATAGCAAGAAGGATGGATAAATGGCTGCGCTTCACTGGTGACCTCCAGGTCTTCGGTATGTGACCAGTGTGAAGAAGGCGTCTACCTCTTGAAATCGGGCAATCCCCCATATTTTCCCCAGCGTATGAGGGTCCTTAGGCGTGAGTGGCCCAAGAACTCGCAAGGGTTTCACAGAGAAAAGGAATATCTTTCTGAGCATAGAACGGTTTATTACTCACAAGTCGATACGAGGGTTTCGACAAGAAGCACGGGATGAGGAGACATGAAAATGTCAACGAAGAAGAAGGTCGCTGCAATTGTTATTACAACAGTTGCTCTTACAGCAGGAACTATTGGAATCTCCTCTGCAGCATCTAAAACTACAAAGGCATCAATCACTCGAGTGAGTACTTCACGTACAACAATTGGTGCAAATGCAATGGCACAGGGACATGGTGCAGAAGTTGCATCAGTTCTTGCAGCACTTGTCACAAAGGGCACCATCACTCAGGCACAGTCTGATGCAATCACTGCCGCACTTGCTGCAGCAGAGACAGCAGAACATGCCAACGATCCACAAGGTGGTCCAGAAGGTAAAGGTCCTCGCGGTCATGGCGAACATGGTGAACGTGGCGGAATGGGTGCACCAGCTGGTTCACCAACACTGACACTTCCAGCAACACCAAAAGCATAAGAACTTAGAACATGTAGTTCCTCCTTGGGTAGGAAAGCCCGCCACGCTATGA
>Ga0209188_1001262_pt1 | contig 20960 bp, 18 predicted proteins | sample C_130625_EF_Meta_FD_187307 | JGI IMG/M metagenome (GOLD analysis project Ga0209188, IMG submission 187307) | Freshwater microbial communities from Lake Croche, Canada to study carbon cycling - C_130625_EF_MetaG (SPAdes) (version 2) | ecosystem: Environmental > Aquatic > Freshwater > Lake... | reverse complement strand
TACTTGACAATTCTTAGTTAATACTACTTTTTCTTCAATCTGATATTGCTGATTAATTAACTCTTTAAAATAATCCTTCTTCCCATCAACAATATTTTTACTATACACATATTTCGACTCAAAAGTATGATTTTCCATTCCCATATTAATCAACCGTTCCAATTGCTCTTTATTATATTGTTCAACCATATTCTTTCTCGAAAAAAGAATGGTTGGCTCAATTCCCAGAGTATTTTGCAAATCAACATTTAGTCGCGCATCTAATACCTTCTTTACTTCTTCGTCTACAACTCCCACGCGAACTTTATTCAAGATTTTCTGCAAATTAACATCGTCCTGTCTTATAATTTCATCAAAATAAAAAGTCTTATCAATAACTGTATCCCACGAAAATGATTCAAAACAAAAGTTATTTGATTTAACCGGTGGTAACTGTAAAAAGTCTCCCGATAAAATAATTTGAATTCCTCCAAAGGGCATATCATTTTTCCTGATTTTACGCGCCAAAGTTTCTAATTTGTCAAAAATATCAGGATCCATCATAGAAATCTCATCAATAATTAAAACACCGGTGGTTAACCATCGCTGTTTTAAACTTCGCATTTTATAAATCTTATTGTAATATTCAATTACATCTTTATCTCCAATTCCAATTCCTGAATATCGATTAATTGTCATTCCATCTATTAAAAGTGATGATAATCCTGTAGTACTAGTTACATATATTTTACTTCGATCATTTTCCATTTTATCTTTATACCAATTAATAAAATAAGATAACAGATAGGATTTGCCTGAACCACCTGGTCCAGTTAAAAATACATTTTTCCCATTTTGCATTTCGCGAAATGCTTCTACTTGTTTTGCAGTTAGATTCATTTTTATTGATTACTTAAACTAATCCAAAAATAAAAAGAATATTATTTTTAATATCAATTTTTAGCAATTTTTTAATAAATTATATATTCTAATTATATATATGAGTAAAATTATACAAAAAAAGAATATTAAGAATAATACTTTATGCATAATTGCCGACATGATTATTATAGGTATAACACTACTTGTCATTGACATGTTATACCTTAATCTTATAAAAGAAACTTTCAAAAAACAAATTGAAGAAGTTCAATCATCACCCATGAAAATAAATATATCTGCCGCGGCTATTTGTTATGTATTCCTTATTTTTGGATTATATTACTTTGTTATAAGAGAAAATAAAAGCTATATGTATGCATTTTTATTAGGTATTGTGATATATGGTGTTTATGAAACAACATCAATGGCCCTTTTACAAAAATGGAAATGGCAAACAGTTATTATGGATACATTATGGGGTGGTATATTATTTGCCATTACAACTCTTATTTTTAAAGAAATTAAAAAAATATATTAAATAGGCAAAATCTTCAATTTTTTTAAATTTTTATTATAATACTGATAATCTTTAAATAATATATGATTATTTTTATTTATATTATATAGACTACCATCATAATATTTAAATTGTGCAGGACCACGTATCTGATAATATATATTATTATTTAATTTAACCTTTAATTCTTTTAATAAAATATTATTATATGATATGAAATTGTAAGGAATTTTATCACCTTCTGTATCATATACATCTTTACTTAATAAATTATAATATATGCTTTTATTTTTATATACTTCTTTATTTTTAATTGTATGTTTTCGTTGTAAAACTTCTTCTAATGATAAATCTTTTAAAAAATCTATTATTTTTCCATATTGATCACAATAATTTCCATCTTCATCAACATATAATGTTTTTGATAATTTATATATATAATGATCATTCTTTCCATATCTAACTATAGAATTTATATAATTTTTTGATTTATCTTTTAATATTAACGGTATTTTTAAATTTATATTATTATTAGCAATTATTGTATTTTTACCGTATAATTGTATTTCTTTTTTAATATATTTTAACATTGGTTGCGTATATTCTAATACTTTAATATTAAATCTTTTAACAATTTCTTCAACAATATTTACTTTATTTTTTGGAACAAAAATTATTTTTATTTCATTCTCTTTAGTACCATTAAGTAATCCTATTTCACCGTTTATATTTGATCTAATTTGATGGTGAGAGTTTTTTCTATCAGATTTTATTCCATAAATTACTGGAAATTGGTTCAATACCAAATTTTTTTCTAATGGTGTTAATTGATTATATTGATTTAATATTCTTTGTGAAATATAAGAAGAATTATTACGTAAATTTTGTAGAAATGTGGAATTATTCTTATTAACTATAAAAAGTATAGAATATGTTAATGCATCTTTAATATTCATAATACTAACAGTTGAAATATGTTTTTGACTAACTCCAGTAAGTCTATTTTCATGTTTAAAAGTTCTAGTTACTTCTCCTGTAAATGGTATTTTACCTTCATTTTTTAATACACCTGTCGGTTTTAATTTTCCTTCGAAATTACTATATTCTGTAAAAGCTAATAATGATGCAGATGTAGAACCATGAAATAACTGAGCACCATTTAAAATTGTTTTTGTTAAATCATATTTTTGTAATTCAGCTTTTATAGAATTTTTTATATATTGGTTATGTTGCCAATATACTCGCCTAGCAACTTCACTTCTAAGTTTATCTAAAGATAATTCATTTTCATTACTATATAAATTATAATTATTAGACACGCTATTATTTTTTAAAGGTTTTACACCTAAATTATTCATTATATATATAATAAACAATTAAAATATTCTTTTATGAATTATCTTTATATTTTTAATATTAGGAAAGTTATTCTTATCTTTTTTATCAAATTCGTAAAAATAATCATAAGGATCTATTATTTTTTCGTCATATTTTATCATCTTCAATTCACCAATAAGTAAATAATAATTTTTATCACTATCTATTGCATAAGAGTAAGGAACATCATTATTTCCAACTGGTGCTACAAACTTTACTATTTCTTTATTCGTTGTAAAAGAATATATTTGTTCCCCAATATAAATATATTTTCCAGTACCCATTTTTAATAAAATACTATTTCCATCAAAGTATTTTCCATATCCTCCTGAAAATTCAGTCATCGGATTTTTAGGACTCTTTCCAATAAATACTTCTTGCGCATTATATTTTGCAACAAGTTCAACATAAATCCATGGAGCAACTTCTTCTTTTAATACATCTTTGGGTACTTTATAAATATAAACTTCCGAATTTTTAACATAAACTAAAAAAGGACGACTATAATTATCGTGAATATAATATTTTTTATATCCAGGATGGCTAGTCTTTTTGAATTCCGGATTATTTTTTTTTAATGTTCGCATATTTCCACAAAAATATTTTTTATCCATTTTATGTTTTTTATAACCGGCTCTTATCTTAGTTGCATTTTCTGCAAAATTATTGTAGCCTATAAATTTGTGAACATATCCTTTTTCTAACTCTAATCCGCGAATATATTTGTAAGAAATGCCATATTTGCGACGAGTATTTCTTTTTCTATAAGATACAAATTTGGAACAATCCGGTTTATTCTCATAAATTTCTTCCTTTTCTTTTCCCGCATATTTAACCCATCTTTTATTTCCCGTTTTAGTAGAAGATATAATCCATTCTTTTCCATCAAGACCTGTTTTAATAACACCTATTTTTTCCGCATGTGCACAATATCCTAATCCTTTAGGGCTTGGCTCATCCCCTTTATATGTTTTTTTATCATCATTTTTGCAAAATGGCATATATTATTAAATAATATTTTATTTTAGGAGTAACTCCTAAAAGTTAGGAGTTTGATTTTTCGCGATTTTAACGAATGTACAATGACATAATTAATATATATACAAATCCATCAAATAATTACTCCTTAAAATCCGCATTTTAAACTCCTAAAATCTGCCCCGACACGCTAACCATTTAGGAGTTACTCCTAACTTTTAACCGCAAAACATTTCACCGAAATCGAAATTTTGCGGTTAAAACAGGGGATCAATGAAAAATACTCCATTTCACCGAAGCCTTTTTCACATTGACTCAATGTAAAAAAGTTACTCCTAGAATTGTAACCGCAAAATTTTATTTCGGTGAAATGGTTTTGCGGTTAAAATTTCCCAATACTTTTTTTTTCTTAAAAATATTTTTATAAAATTATTGATCTAAACACAATAAATTCAAAAACCCCAATTTTTAAAAAATTCTAGGAGTTAGGAGTAAAAATTTTGAAAAAAAAATCTCATTTCAAATTTTTTTTTTTGAAATTGAAATTTAAAATTTTTTTTTTTTTGCCGCCGAAAAAAAAAATTTGAAACGAGTTTTTTTTTTCATTTTTTTTACTCCTAACTCCTAGAATTTTTCATTTTTACATTATTTTTATTTTATTGATATATAAACATTAAATTTATTAAAAAGTAAAAAACTAAAAAAAATCATTGGGGCAATTTAACCGCAAAACCATTTCACCGAAATAAAATTTTGCGGCAAAAAGTTAGGAGTAACTTTTTCACATTAAATCAATGTAAAAACCTTTTGGTGAAATGGAGTATTTTTCATTGATCCCCATTTTTAACCGCAAAATTTGTCCCCTAAATGCCGATTTTGCGGCAAAATTCTAGGAGTAGCCGGCATACGCTCGTTTTTTATCGAAACGACTTATGTGCACTAGTTTGCATTTTTCGGTTAAAATATTATTATTTTACAAATAATGTTTTGAATATTTAAAATATTATATATAAAAATATTTTCATTTGATAAATAATTTTTCAAAAAATGGAAAAAATTTTCAAAAACTTTCAAAAATTTTTGATTTTTTTTGAGACCCGAAACGATCAAAAGAAGATTTTTTACTATTATGATAAACACTCTAATCAAAACATTATTTGTAAACATAGTTTAAAAATACACTAAAAATAAAATCAATACACGCAAAGCGTTTCATATTTTCGAAAAAAAAATGAAAATTTTCAAAAAAAAATAAAAAATATTTTATAATAATTTATAGATTCTCACATTAATTTAATGTAAACTTCAAAAAAATAAATCTCTAAAAATACAAAATCAGTACACGCGAAGCATTTCATTTTTTTCGAAAAATCCGATTCAAAAAAATTTCAAAAATTTTAATTTTCAAAAAAATATTTTTCATAAAAAATGATATAAACACATTAATTTATTGAGTCCGCTAAACATTTTTAACCCCGAAAATACAAAACTAGTACACGCGAAGCGTTTCAGAAAAATCCGCAACTCCTAAAAAATTTTAGGACTAACCGCAGCACTCCTAATTTTTGCTGCGGTTGCTGCAGCAGCTTTTTTAGGAGTGCTGCAGCAACCGCAGCAACTCCTAAATTCTAGGAGTAACGCACAGTAAATTACGCTGCAACTTTTATTTGCAATTTTATCAGTTAAATTCCATTAAAATTTAAATATATAATTATATTTAAAATCGTATTATAAAATAAGATATAAGACATAAAATGAGCTTTTATGAATGTAAGAGGTGTTTTTATCAAACTAGATATAAGAATGATATGAGGAAACATTTAAACATAAAGGATAAATGCCCTAGAAAAAACATAACATGTAAAATGACAAATGAAGAGTTAGATGCCCTTAGTCTACTAAAAAATCAAGAAGAAAGTATTCAAAAAAAACCAGAAAATACAATTGATATTAAAGATTATTATGTAAGTACCGATGATATTTTTGATGGAATAGAAAGTGATATTACTGAAACAGACAATTTATCATGTAAATACTGTTCTAAAAAGTTTAGTAGAAAGTATAATCTAAAAATTCATTTAGATACACGGTGTAAAAAAAGGAAAGAGGTAGAAAGTGTTGAAATAAATAATAATAACAACACTACCAATTACATTTATAATAATAATACAATTAATAATACAACAAATAATAATATTATGGTTAATATCGTAATGAATCCATTTGAAACCAAATTTGACACGTCCCACATTGATGATTTAACAAAAATGGATATGATTATTAATATTATTTTTACGAAAGCTCTAGAACACATATTAGAAAATAAGAATAATTTAAACTTATTAGTAGAAGAAGGGCATGACTCTGCAATTGTTTATAAAAATGATGTTGATAAATTTGTGCGAATGAAAAAAGAAGACTTTTCTCAATCTATTATGAAAAACATGAAAAATGTTTTAACAGAAATGAATGATGAAATAGAGAAAAATCCATATTTGACAAAAAGAATAGATGAGATTATAGAACTTAAATATAAAAATTATATTGAAGAAAAGAAAACGAATGAAATGGTAAATGACATGATATGTAAAATATATGATCAAAAAAAGCTGGAAATACAAGAATTATTCAAAAATGCAAATAATAATGAAGATATCATTATATATTAATATTCCGGTATATAGTTTCATTCTCATTATCAGCATTCATTAAATCTTCTACCTTTGATAAATAGTTTCCTACAAACTCTTTATCATTTTTATTTATAAATTGAAATCTAAAATCAGGATATAGAATAATGTGTTCAACCGCCAATGCAATATTATAATTTTTATTATATTGTAAAAATAGGAAAATATCCTCATTTTCATTTATTATAGAATCCACAATGTTTGTTTTGTCAAAATCAGGATATAATCCATTTAGTTTCACATGCATTGGAATTTCAATGAAGTGATCATCATATATTGTTTTAGTATCTATTTTTTCAAAATTATTATTAAATGACAATAATGTTATTGTTGACATAGTATGTTTTATATTTTATTATAATAAATTGTATTGTCTTAAATTGGTTATTTAATAATAAATGACATCGATTCCAAATTCTTTATGCAAATCTTCAATGTCAGAATCTGATATATCTATGCAAAAATGAACAGGAATTTCATTGATTTTCTTACATCTTTGTAAAATATATCTAAGACCCTTAGTACTAATATTTTCACACTGTGATATATTAACTTTTTCTAAAAAAAGACAATGAAAGGATAGTTGAAGTAAACTTTCATCAGTCACTTCCCAGCATGATTCTGCACTAATTTCTTGTAAATATTTGCATTTCAATGCTAAATAAGTAATTCCTAAATCTGTAATTTCCAAGCAGTAAGAAAAATTAATATTTTTCAAATTGGGACATGAAAAAGCAATATATTTAAGTGCATCATCTGTAATATTACAAGAAATAATATTAAGATCCCTAATTTTTTTAGAACCATATACTAAGACTTGAATACCAACATCACTTATTTGTTCACATCCTTCCAATATTAATTTTCTTAAATTTGGACATCCATCACCTAAATGTTTCAAACCATAATCTGAAAATTCAGTACATTCTTTCAGATTCAAATAAGTCAAGTTTTCACACTTCCCCAAGCTTTTTAAGCCCTGATCAGTAATTAATCTTAAATTTTCTAATGAAATAGATTGTAAGTTTTTACAAAAATCACCCAAATAAAGCAATGATATATCACTTATATTTATACAACCTTCTAATGATATATCTTCTAAACTCAAACATTTTTGAGCTATAGAAATAATTCCAATGTCTGTTATTTTATCACAGTTATCTAAATGCAGTTTTTTCAATTTTGTACAACCTAAAGAAAGATTTTCTAAACCTTTAGAAGTTATTTTTGTACAAAGATCTAACATAAGATGAGTTAAATCTTTATTTTTAGAAGATAATGATAATAAACCAGCATCTGTAATTTTGCTACATCCAGTTAAACATAGCATTTTCATATTTTTTAAATGATTAATGCCATAATCAGAAAGATGATAACAAGATTGTAGTTTAAGTCTATTAATATTTGCACCATATTTATTAATCTGAATTAATAAATCATCCATTAGATTATGACAAAAATTTAGATTAATTTCTTCTAATTTAGTGCATGATTTTAGAAGATTTTTTACTCCAAAAGGAGTAATATCTTTAAAACAAGACATATTAATATATGTCAACCTTTTCAATTTTTTGCCAATAAAATTAAGACTATTGTCAGTAATTTTAAGTTTCCATATATCAAATTGTAATGAAGTTAATTGAATATTTCTTTTAATAATCCATTCAAAAGATTTAGTAGTGTATATCAAATTATTGAAAAAAACTGGATCAATAACACAAAGAGTGTCCAGCCATTTTTCTCTATCCCTTTTATTATTAACAGCACTGTCAAGTAAAACGATTTCTTTCGTATTTAAAAAATTAAAAATGCATGACAAGCTATCTTTAGATAGTGCAAAAAGAGTATAAGAAATTTTTGCAGCTATCATGATTGTAGATAGAATTATTATTTAAAATAATAATATAATTCATTAACAAATATCTATCAATTTTTTAATTTATTTAGTTATAAAGCTTTATTTTTAAATATTACTAGTATTTATGGATAATACTATATCTTATAATGATTCATATTACAAGTTTGAATATAAGAATATAGTATATGAAATAAATGAAGTATCTCCATTATTGGAGCTAAAAAGACATCTTTTAGTTAAAAAAATAAAAGACCAGTGTAAAGATTATTTTCAGAAAAATAAGTTACTTAATTTAGATATTAATAATATATTACCAAGATGGATAATGCTTCAATTTAAAAATAAAACATTCTATATTGATCCAATACTTCCATATAATGCAACTGATAATGAACAATTAAAAAAGGATATTAAAATATTATCTAAATTAACCTTAACTGACGAAGAAGTAAATAAAATTATAAAAGATATTAATTTAAAAAAAAAATTTAATGATGCTATTTTAGAATTAAAAGAGTATATAAAGTCTGATTTCTATCTAAAAAACAAAAAGAATATTAAAATTACAGTTACAAATGATGAGAATTTTTATTATTATTCACTATCTTTTTTAATAGAAGATTTGAATATTTTATATGAAACCCAACAAATAAATTTCAAAATTCATAAAAATTTAATACAAAAATTATCTGAACAATATGATCATCGTAAAGATAATACATTTAAACAATTAATTATGTCTATTATTTTAAGGTATAATACATTAGAAAGTTATAACCAACAATTGGCTGTTTTACCCGAGTTTTATACATTTTTAAATAAAGAATATAATGTAAACTTTGAATTATTTGCAAGTTCTATTAATTCCCATTTCAAAAATTATTGTAGTTTATTTTATGATTTAGAGAAACAATTAAATAGTAAAGGCAATTTTAATATTATATATTTAAAGAAGGGATTTTATACTGCAAATCCACCATTTGATGAAGAAATAATGACTAATATGGTATCAAAGTTTATAGAAAGTATGAAAAACAAAGATAATGAGCTAAGTATATTAATAACCATTCCAGCATGGGATAATCCAGAATATGGTGAATTTAGAGCACTTGAATTATTACAAAAATCAGGGTATATCCAATATATTGAAAAATTGGATAAATCCCGGGCAAAGTTTTTTGATTATTTTAAAAATAAATTTATTTATCCATGTAGTATATATATTATTTTATTACAAAATGAAAAAGGTGCTAAAAAATATCCATTATCCCAAAAATTAAAAAATATTTTAGTTAAATTTTTTCCTAACAAATAATTGTTTGTATTATAAAAATTGATTTATATACTATTAAAAATTAATATTATATAAAAATATTTTATCTAGCCTATAAAATGAGTTATGGATATATTTATATTCGTGTTAATGAATTATGGGATGCATATAATGCTTGTAAATTAGGGAAAACAGTAAGTATTCCTGATAGAGAGACAACATATGTAACAAGTGAGATTAAAAGAGGAATATTTCTTCATGTAATTGAAGTGGAATCTCATATATTAGGTGATATAGAAAGACGCTTACAAGTATATTTTAATGAATTAAACTTACATATAAAATTTAATGCTGGAACTGAATTCTATCAAAAAGAAATAATTAACTGTATATATCCTTATTTAGATGAAAATAATATTATTTATAGAAGATTATCAAAAGATCAAATTAATAGTCTGGTTAAAAGAGTTAGGGAAAAAGATAATTCGAATGAAGATCCTTCGAATGAAGATCCTTCTAATGAAGATGATGAAAAAGAACAATCTCCTACTACAGAAAATGTTCCGCAACAAGTCATGCATTATGAACCACGTGACTATCAATTAATAATTATTGAAAAATCAGTTGAATATTTTCAGGATAGTGGAAAAGGGTTACTAATTATTCCATGTGGAGTTGGAAAAACTCTTATTTCATTATGGATTACTCAAAAACTAAATTCAAATACTATTCTCATAGGAGTTCCAAATAAATTATTGTTAAAACAATGGGAGAAAGTGGTCAATATTCTATTTCCAAATGTTCCATACTTAATTGTATCAGGAGGAGTAAATATTGAAGACATTATACATTTTTTAGAAAATAATGAAGAAAAATGCATTGTAATAACTACTTATTCATCTGCACACAAAGTATATACATCAACACAAAATATTAATTATGTTTTTGATATGAAAATACAAGATGAATGCCACCATTTAACGAGTAGTAATATGAGATTAACAGAAACTACTAAAACCTATGTTCAAATGTTGAATATAGAATCTTTTATGCAACTATCATTAACAGCTACTATCAAACAACTTGGATCTACTGAAGACCAAGTTATTTCAAATGATAATACACAGTATTTTGGAGAAATTATAGATAGAAAATGTTTATTATGGGCAATTACTGAAAAGATTACATGTGATTATGTAATTCAAACAATTATTTCTGATGGAGAAGAGCTGGAACAAACAGTTCTAGATGAAAATGACCAAAGATTATTTTTTAGCGCATTTGCATCATTAAAGAGTATATTTGAAGGACATTCACACCATTTGTTAATATATTCAAATAATAAAGATAATTCTGAAAAACTTGTAGATTACATTAAAATGTTATTAGATGATAATTACTTTGATATACCTGAATTATATTATTCAAATTATCATAGTGAAATGAAATCGAAAGACCAAAAAGAAATAATCAATCAGTTTGAAAAAGCAAAATATGGAATTATTACATGCGTTTATTGTTTAGGAGAAGGATGGGATTTTCCCTTATTAGATGCTGTCGTTTTTGCAGAAAATATGAGTTCAAATATTCGTATTGTTCAATCTGCATTGCGAGCCAGTAGAAAAAATAGTGTTGAACCGAACAAAATCACAAAGATTATATTACCTATTTTGAATAAAGAGGATTGGTTAGAAAATGCTGAAAATCCTGATTTTAAAAAAGTGCGTGAAGTCATTTATCAAATGGGCCTAGAAGATATTACAATTTCGCAAAAAATGAATGTTTCTAAAATTAATGTTGAAAAACAAGTAGGGCCAATCAAAGAACACGAAAAAGTAATTAATGAACTAGGTGATTATGATGATGAATTAACACAACAACTAAGACTAAAAACTGTTAAAAGGACATGTCTTTCAACAACATATGAAAAAGCAGTAAAAATAATTTCTGAGAAAAATGTAAAAAGTAAAGAAGATTATTATTATTTATGTGAAGTAGATAATAGATTATCAACTGAACCAGAAATAGTGTATAAAGGAAAATTTACAAACTGGATCACATATTTAAGTATTGGTCGTACATATTATGATTTGGAAACATGTAAATCAAAGGTAAATGAATATTTATCAAATCAAAAGTATATTGATTTTGAATTTACAAATATTACAAAAATTTTAAAAAATGTAGATGATATGTTTCCCCCATTTGATTTATGGACAGAATACTATTATATTAATGATTTAACACAAATAATCAAAATAAATACTCATACTGAATTAGTAGAGTTTTAACCCCTCCTTAAGTTTTACACCTTTGCACATTTAAAACGCCCAAATTACTTTTATTTATAAAGTTGGAAAAAACTACAAAACATATTATGGTAAATATTGTTTTAATTATATTTCAGATGACCACGACGGCTTAGATAATGAAGTGAAAGATATAGTAATAAAAGGATTAAATGACTATAGAAAAAAAAATAATATTCCAGAATTAAAGTCAAAAATTATTATAGGTATATTATCTTTTTCATCAAACCATATTATTCCAACGTATTCAACTGATAATGAAATAAAATGTTTTGATTTTTATTATAATAAAATATACGTTAATGGAAAATTAGTATAAAAAGTTAAAAATACTTTATTTATAAAATAACTCATAATTTTATAAATAAACTATAAAAATTGAATTATAAAGTAATAACTACTTAAAAGATTATCTATATAATAGAATAATGGACTCGCATTTAGTTTCAAAATATAAGTGTATACATTGTGAACATGATTTTAAACAAAAAATTGATCTACAACGTCATCTTACAAAAAAAAATGGGTGTATTCCAGTAAATAAAATGATTGAACAACAAACAAAAATAAATAGTGAGATGCAAGAGATGCAAGAGTTGCATAGTCTATTCAAAAGTTGTTTAGATATATTACGCAATGATGCAGAACATTTAATTGGTGATGAAGCATTAAATGAATTATCACATTTTCTAATTCTTAAACAATTAGAAAAACATATTGAAAATGGTACTATTGATATTTACAATTTAGAATTATATAATAAAGAGAGCGTTAAAAAATATGGAAAAGAAAAATTTTTAGAATATTTAGAATACATTAAATTTAGCAAATTAGTTGAATATGTTAAAATTCCTGAGAAAGAATCGAATATTAAAAAAATATTTGACGAATTTCTATGGAAAGAAATATTATCTAAACATCCAAAATTCAAAGATGTATTTGAAGATGGAAAAAAATCATTTATTAAAGAATCATCCACCATTAAAAAGATTGTAATTGCGCTAAGTACAATTGATTTTAATAATTATGAACATGACATATTAGGAGAAGCATATGAAAGTATATTTGTAGACTCTGTTTTTGGAGCAGGTGGAAATAAAAAAAATGAATTAGGTCAATTTTTTACACCTCCAAAAGTGAAAAAACTCCTTGTTAATTTAGTAAATCCAAAAGTAAAAGATAATGGAGAAATAGAATCTGTATTAGATCCTGCTTGTGGAACAGGTGGTATATTAAATACAGTTATTAAGCATTTTAAGAAATTATGCATATCAAAAGAAGAATTACAAAAACAGTTAATTAAAAATATTCATGGTATTGAAATTAAGGGTAAAATCTATAATTTATGTTTATCAAATATGTTAATTAATACAGGTGAAATATTACCTAATGTAATATGTGCTGATAGTATTCGAAAATTTCATGATATTAAAGTAGATACAAGCATAGCAAATGCTCCTTTTTCAGTAATGATTCTATATGATGAATTATTATCATCTCTTGGAAGTCAGGAAATACTTGATAATTATATACCTATAAAAGCAGGTGGTAAAAATTCAGAGGCATTATTCTTACAAATGATGATACATTGTTTAAACATAAATGGACGGTGTGCAACAGTTATGCTAGATGGTCAAAAAATGTATGGATTATCATCTGGATATGATAAAGTCAGAGAATATTTAATGAAAAGCTGTGATTTGCATGAAGTTATTTTATGCCCGGCTGGAACATTTACTTCAACTGCATCTAAGTCGTGCATTCTTTTTTTTACAAAAAAGAAGGAAAGAAAAGATGTAGTCGAAATTACTGGAATCAAACGAAATTTAACTTTTTGTAAATCACATGCAACTAAAAAAGTAAAGTTTTATGATTTTAATCCTGATACTGAAGAAAAACACTTTATTAAAGAAGTAGATATAGATGATATAGCTGCTAAAAACTATTCTTTGAATTATACCGAATATGGTATTGAAGAAGAGGAAAATAAAGAAGAAGAAGGAGTTGATTTCATAGAATTAACAGATCTTTGTAATTTTAAAAATGGCAAAAATCTGACTAAAAAGAATTTAATTGAAGGAGAATATCCTGTAATTGGTGGTGGTAAAAATCCACTAGGAATGCACAATGAATTTAACAGAACTGAAAATACAATTTTATGTTCATCAAGTGGTGCATATTCAGGATATATTAGTAGATATAAATCAAAAATATGGGCAAGTGATTGTTTTTCGATACATTCTAAAGACAAAGATAAATTAAGTGAAGAATATTTGTATTATTATTTAGTTTTTATACAAAAAAAAATACATTCACTGCAAAGTGGAGCAGGACAGCCGCATGTTTATTCAAAAGATGTACAGAAATTTAAAATGCCACTCATATCTATTGAACGGCAAAATAAAATTGTTGATTTTTTAGATAAATTATTTGAAAAGAAGAATATAAATCCACAAGATACATCAAAATATTATGAAGATTTGGATATATTTAGATTATTATTAGATTGTAAATTTGAAGAGTTTAATTGTTTAATAATTGCACAGTTATTTGAAATTAATATTGGAGATCTAAGTAAAATAGATAATATTAAAGATGAATTAATAGAATTAGAAGAATTAAAAAATACAATTTTACAGAAAATAAGTGATTAAATTCTATAAATATCCAAGCCTATGAATTGAATATAGATCTTCACGAAAAGAATATCTTAACCATTAAGTCCAACTTGGACAATTTATAATAAGATAAATAAAAGTAATCAAATAATTTTTTAAATAATTGGATTATTTAAAAAGATTAATATAAAAATATATGTATACTAATGCTTATTGATGATTATTTTGTTTATCAAATAAATTTTGAAAAAAAATATGGAGAAAATACGGTTGTTTTAATGCAAGTTGGAACCTTTTTTGAGTTTTACGGAGTCAATAATAAAACTGAAAAAATAGGAAATACGCAGAAGATAGCAGAATTATTAAATATTCAATTGACACGAAGAAATAAGGCTATTTTAGAAAATAACCGCAGTAATTGTTTAATGGGTGGATTTCCCATTCATTCTTTAAAAAGATTTATTCAAATTTTGCTAGCTGCAAACTACACTTCTATTTTAATAGAACAAGTAACTGAACCACCCAACCCAAAACGGGAAATTACTCAAATTTATAGTCCAGGTACATATATTGAAGAATTAGCTCAATCTGATCCCAACAATATAATTTCAATTTATATTACGGAAAACAACTGTTATAAAACACATCGATCAGTATATTGTTTTGGAATATCATCTATTGATTTATCAACTGGATATAATGTTATTTATGAAGATACGATTTTATATTATGAGAAACTTGCATTTCTAGAGGAAATATATAGATTTATTGAATCATATTCTCCGAAAGAGATTATTATTACTGTTAAAGATTTAACTTCGCAAAAATCATCGTCCCTAAATATTAATGATATTAGAAATAGTATTCATCAGACTAATAGAATTGTTCATATTCGAAATTTAGATGATGAAAAAGAAAAACACCCTTTTTTAAATATTAATTATCAAAATGAATTTTTGAAAAAAGTATTTCCTATCCAAAGCACCTTATCACCAATAGAATATCTTGATTTAGAGAAGAAACCATACGCCCTAATATCATATATATTATTGCTTCAGTTTTCACATGAACACAATGAAAGAATTATTGAAAAGATAAAACGCCCAGAAAGCTGGGAATACAATAAACACCTTATTTTATATAATAATGCTTCATATCAATTAAATATTGATTCTATCCATAAAAATAATGATACTAAATATGATTCATTATATGCAGTAATTAATAAAACCTCGACAAATATGGGAAAACGACTTTTAAAATATTGGATAATGAATCCAATAACTTCTGTTACAGAATTAAATAAAAGATATGAAATGACAGAGCTATTTTTAAATTCAGGCAAGTGGCTAGAAATAGAAATTATATTGAATGAAATTGTTGACATTGAAAGATTGCATCGAAAGATGGCCCTTCAATTATTACACCCCCATGAGTTTATGAATTTGACACTTAGTTATGATAATATTATTCAATTAATAACACTTATTAACTCTGAGTTTTTGCAACAGCTATCATCAACACAATTATCATTAAACTTATCATTAAACTTATCCCTTCCTCCTGAAATAGAGCAGGGATTTAAAGAGTTTATTAATGAATACAATCGCATTTTTAATGTAAGAGAAATGGGAAAGTATGGCTTGCTCAATATTACACAATCCTTTTTCCAAAAAAATATTTACCAAGAAATTGATGATATCCAAAAAGATATTGACACCATACAACAATTCTTTGATTCACAATGTAATTATTTATCAAATATAATTGAACCCGGTAGCGATTTTGTAAAATTGGAAAATAATGAACGAGATGGATATTTCTTTTATGCTACACAAAAAAGATATGATATTCTTCAACAGAAATTAAGCCCCCAAGATAAAAAGAAGTATTCTATGAAAAAATATAATGGTGCAAATATTAAGATTGTAAGTGATGAACTAACCGAAAAAAGTAATTTATTTGTTGAATTAAAAGATAAAATAAAATCGGTAACAAAAGAAGTTTATTTAGAAGCGTTGCTAGAGTTTAATAATAAATATGCAGCAATTTTAGATGAAATTACAAAATTTGTAGCAACAATAGATGTAATTAAAGCAAGTGCTAAATGTGCTAAACTCTATAAATATACGCGACCAATAATCCACGATTCCAATGATCATAAAAGTTATTTTTCAGGAAAAGAGATTAGACATCCAATTATTGAAATTATTAATGAATCACTAGAATATGTTTCAAATGATGTTACAATGATCCATGAACAATGCAATGGTATTTTATTATATGGAGTAAATGGTTCAGGAAAAAGTAGTTTAAGTAAAGCAGTTGGATGCAATATTGTATTAGCACAAATTGGATTTTTTGTAGCCGCTACAGAATTTACCTATTATCCATATACAAAAATATTTACTCGCGTAAATGGTGATGACAATATGTTTAAGGGAAAGTCATCCTATGGAGTTGAAATAGATGAATTACGATCTATTTTGAAGTATTCAGATGATCGTTCAATTGTTTTAGGAGATGAAATTTGTAAAGGAACAGAAGAAACCTCTGCCCTTTCAGTAATTAGCGCAAGTATCCTCCGATTTTGTAATAAAAATGTTAATTTTATTTTAGCGACACACTTTCATAAGTTATATACACTTGAATGTATTCAGGATATTAAAAATATTAAGTTTATGCATTTAAGTGTAACATATGATTTGCAAAATGAATATATTATATATGGTCGAAAATTACTGGAAGGACCAGGTGATACATTATATGGAATTGAAATTGCCAAATTTATATTACAAGATGATGAATTTATAGATACTGCAATGAAGATCAGAAATACTATTTTATGTAAAGATGAAAAAATAATTACGGAAAAGGTTTCTACCTATAATAATAAATTATTTGTTGATTGTTGCAAAATTTGTGGAGATAAAGTATGTTTAGATACACATCATATTAAAGAGCAACATGAATTTGAAAAAGATGATATTACCAAAAATAAGTTATCTAATTTAGTGGTTTTATGCGAAAAACATCATCATGAAGTTCATCATGGACAATTAGAAATAAATGGATATATTGATACAACTGCAGGAAAGAAATTAGATTATCAATATAAAGAGGAAAAGAAACATACTAAAAAAAAGTATGACGAAGATCAAATAGAAATTATTAAAAATGTAGCAAATAAATACCAAGAATATAAGAATAAGAGTACACTTATATTAAAAGAATTAAAATCAGAACATCAAATTAATACAAATATGGCATTTATAAAGAAGTATTTGAAATAATCTTTTCTTTATTTTCTTTATTAGAACCTAATATTTTATTTTTTTGTAAAGCGTATTGGCCACATGGTCCGCAATGATCTTCGTTTGATAAATCTATTTTATTATTCATTTGAATACTACAATTTTCTATTCTCCATCTACCAAAAACGGGTTTAGGTAAATCTTTAGTTACTAAGTTTTTTATAAAATTTATTATATGTTTCATTATATTTTATATTATAATATATTTTTATTCTTCTTAAATATATATAATAATATGCCAAATTGCAAAAATGATGATAAAAGAAAGTATAAAGGCGATGAACCTTCACCAAAAGGATTAGGATGGTGCGGACATGCAGAAAAAGAAGGAACTATTAAAACTGGAAAAGATGGAAAAGAATGGATTATAAAAAATAAAAAATGGATTCGTCATAAATCTATGCCAGGATATAAAAAATATTTTATATGGGATCCATTTCATTTATTAAGTATTCCATATTTAATTTATATAAATAAAGATGAGGTTCATATTTATACAATTAAAAATCCTAATACAGTTTTAAAAATACATAAAGATTTACCTATTTCTTCTTTTGCATCGCAAACAGCAGATTATACATGGGCTTATACAAAACATGTAAAAAGTTATAAATTTATAGAAAAATATTATGATAAAGTTGGTCGCGGATTTTTATTTTATTTAGGAAATAAAAAATATATTTCTATTGATGGAAATGGAATATATAGTTTTATAATAGATGATATAATTGAAAAATATATATCAGATGATGATAACTATCCGATAATAATTGGTAAAAAAAATATATATTTTTTAATTGAAGATATGAGATACACGGAACGATCTATTTTTCCAAAAAAAATAGATCCAAATAATGTATATGAAAAATATTTTGGAAAAAGAGAAAAAATTAAAAAAGGCAAAAAGTTTATTTGGGAATTTGTTGAACAACCAATACAAACAAAAAAAATGAAGTCTAAAAGACTAAGTCCAAAAGATATTTCAACATGGCGTAAAGGAAACTAAAACTATATTTCTTGGAGGTATTGACTATCAATATAACTATTTGTTCTAACTTTTCTCATAAAAAGAAACCCTTTTGATCGAACATCATCAATAAATGTTTTATTAATATTTAGAAATTCAAGTGCTTGAGTTTTATGCAAATCATGATTGCAAAAATTAGTTTGTTGTTTAATAATTTGTTTTTTAAAAATGTAAAGTAAAACATTAATAAAATAGTGTTCATCTGGACACATCATTTTATGAAAAAATTGTGTATAATCATTTTTTATAAATAATTCAACATCATCTTTCACAAGAATCATATTAGGTTGTTGTTTTACAAACTGGTCGTGTGTAATAAAACTTTTTATATTGCTAAAAAACTGAAAATAACGTTCTTTTTTATTATTTTGTATATAAGATAATATTGATTTATCAGTTTGAGTAATAATTTTATATAATATATCAAAATTATATAACGGAATACAACTTTGTGATAAAAAAATATAGTGTGTTACTTCGTCAGAATAAGCTTCACGTAATAATTGAATTGTTGCTAAAACAATTGAAATATCTGTTTTACTTTTTGTAAGAACTTTATTTTTAACAATATTTACTGGAAATAAATATTTATTTAAATCAACAATATATTTAGGATGAATCCATATAGTATATTTATTTGGATCAATATTTTTAAAAAAATTATTCCAAACATTTATTGCAACAATATCTTGATATGTTAAAAAACAAAATGCTATTTTTCTATCCATTTAATAATATATATTTATATCTTATTAAGTAAATAATAACCCAGAATAAAATTTAAAAATACAATATCTTGTTTACTTCATGAAGTAAATAATATCTTGTCAACTGTTGTTCTAACACAAAATAAATGATGTGCAATTATTCCTAATAATAATAAAATGATTAAAGTTAAAATAAAAGATATTTTAGAAAAATAAGAAATTAAAAAAGCAACAAGAATAGTTGCACCTAAATCTACAATAGCAATATTTAAAAAGCGGTAACTATGTGCACCTGTTCCAGGTGCTCCAAAAATATCTTTATATTTGCATAAACCATTCATTATAGTATTATATATATATAATACTATAATATTTTCGTATTTATTTTTTAATTATCAATACTGGTATTAATAGATAATTGTTTTAAAATTTCTTCAGCTCTTAAGTCGCTGAAATTGGAAAAATTGCCACTTTTTCCTTGAGTTTGTTTAGGTTTAGATTCGCTAGAAGAACCACTAGTATTTCCTTTAGAATCTTGGAGCTCTTGTTTTAGAGAATTAATTTCATTAAATAAACATGCGACAAGAGTTGTTAATTTATTGTGTTGAATTGCTAATTCATTTAACTTTTTTCGGCTATTTAAAATTGCTTTAGTATCCATTATGAATATAATTTATATAAAAAAGATATTAATTAAACGCTTTTTATAAAAAATTACTAAAAATTGAATTTTAAATATAATATAAAGTTATTTTATATGATATTATAATATAGAACATGATTATTCCAATTCGATGCTTTACTTGCAATAATGTGATTGCTGATTTATGGGAAGAATATCAAAAAAGAATTCAACTAAATTATATTGAAAGTGATAAAAAAAAAAGATTTAGTGATGTTCAAGAACTTGAAAATAAAACAATAGAAGGAAAAATTTTAGATGAACTTGGATTAAACAGATATTGCTGTAGAAGAATGATGTTATCTCATGTAGATCTAATTGAAAAAATTTAATATATTAGTAGATAACAAACTTTATTTTTCTTATAATTAAAGATTATTAAAGTTTCTCTTTAATAATATTTATATAAATTTAAATAAATAGGTTATGTTTCAACCTTTTATTTATAAGTCTTTTAATCCTGATTTAAAAGATTTAACAAGTAATCAATTAATATATCATTGGAAAAATTATGGTAAAAAAGAAAATAGAATATATTCACTTGATTCTTTTTTTGAAAAATATCCAGAATATGTATGTGAAACAACAAATATTGAAACAAATGATAAAATTAAAAATATGGTTAATTATCATTTAAATAATAAAAATATTAAGTTTCCTCAAGAAAAAAACAATATATTAGAATCTTATAAACCTGTTTTTACTTCAGAAAAAAGACAACATAAAAAAGAGGGTATAATAAAAAAAAA
>Ga0209188_1001261_pt1 | contig 20971 bp, 19 predicted proteins | sample C_130625_EF_Meta_FD_187307 | JGI IMG/M metagenome (GOLD analysis project Ga0209188, IMG submission 187307) | Freshwater microbial communities from Lake Croche, Canada to study carbon cycling - C_130625_EF_MetaG (SPAdes) (version 2) | ecosystem: Environmental > Aquatic > Freshwater > Lake... | reverse complement strand
GGACTTCTTTATGGCTATCGTCTCCATGCGTGAACTTCTCGATCATGCCGCAGAAAACGGCTATGGCTTGCCCGCTTTCAATGTCAATAACCTTGAACAAGTTCAAGCCATCATGGAAGCGGCCGATGAAACTGGCTCTCCCGTGATCATGCAAGCCAGTGCTGGCGCTCGAAAATATGCGGGCGAAATTTTTCTAAAAAAACTCATCCAAGCAGCCATCGAGTCTTACCCCCATATTCCTGTGGTCATGCATCAAGATCACGGCCAAAGTCCTGCTGTCTGTCAAGGCGCCATTGATCTGGGGTTTTCCTCCGTCATGATGGATGGCAGCTTGATGGAAGATGGAAAAACCATCGCCTCTTACGAGTACAACTTGGAGGTGACCAAAAAAGTGGTTCAAATGGCCCACAAACTTGGCATCACCGTCGAGGGCGAGTTAGGCTGCCTGGGTTCACTAGAAACTCTCAAGGGAGACCAAGAGGACGGCCATGGCTCAGAAGATGTGTTGACCCGTGAACAATTGCTTACCGACCCCGAGCAAGCTGCCGACTTTGTCAAAAGGACACAGTTGGATGCATTGGCGATTGCCATCGGGACGAGCCATGGTGCATACAAATTCTCACGCATGCCCACCGGAGACATTTTGGCCATTGATCGCATCAAACAAATTCATGCGCGCATTCCAAATACACATTTGGTCATGCACGGCAGCTCTAGCGTGCCGCAAGACCTCCTCAGCAAGATACGCGAGTTTGGTGGCGAGATGAAGGAGACCTATGGCGTTCCTGTTGCCGAGATTCAACACGCCATCAAGTTTGGTGTTCGCAAAATCAATATCGACACAGACATCCGTTTGGCCATGACTGCTGCTGTTCGCGAGTTCATGGCTAAAAACCCTAGCAAATTCGATCCCCGTGAGTTTTTAAAACCCGCCAAACTTGCCGCAAAAGCCATCTGCAAAGAACGCTACATTCAGTTCGGTTGCGAGGGTCAGGGCTCCAAAATCAGAGGTGAGTCTTTGCTGTTTGTCGCAGCCAAGTACAGCAGTGGTCACTTGTCTCAAGTGGTCGCATAAAGAGCCGGCTTTGCCCCGCCTCCCTTTTTCAGAGCTCTAGATTTTCTAGGGCTCTTTTTTATTGCAATACAAATGGAGTGGATCAGCATGCAACCCCTTTTTTCTTCAAGCATCACATCCCTGCCTCTCTTGGCTCAAGGAAAGGTTCGGGACAACTACGCTGTGGGCGAGGACAAAATATTGATGCTTGCAACCGACAGAATCTCTGCCTTCGATGTCGTCATGGGTGAGCCTATTCCTGGCAAAGGGGTCTTGCTGACTCAAATGGCCCTCTTTTGGTTTGACAAGCTGTCTGACCTGTGTCCCAACCACCTCACCCACGAGGCGCCTGAGTCCGTCGTACGTGTCGAGGAGTACGATCAAGTTTCACAGCGTTCGATGCTAGTTCAACGCTTAAAACCCCTTCCCATCGAGGCGGTGGTGAGAGGCTACCTTGCTGGAAGCGCTTGGAGCGAGTACCAAACCCAACAAAGCGCTTGCGGCATTGCTCTGCCCAAAGGTCTTCAAAATGCGAGTGAGCTAGAACAACCCATTTTTACACCAGCCACCAAAGCAGCCGTCGGCGAGCACGATGAAAACATCAGCTTTGAACAAACTGTTGCCTTGTTGGGGTCTTCCTTGGCCCATCAAATTCGCGACCTTAGCCTTGCGTTGTACTCGAAAGCCAGGGCCATCGCGCTAGAAAAGGGCATCATCATTGCCGATACCAAGTTCGAGTTTGGCTTGAATGCCAAAAACGAGCTCGTTTTAATGGATGAGATCCTCACGCCTGATTCTTCCAGATATTGGCCGCTCGACACCTACGAGCCGGGCACCAACCCGCCAAGCTATGACAAGCAATACCTCAGAGACTGGTTGGAAAGCACGCAAGTACAAGGTGCACCTTGGGATAAAAAAGCCCCCGCACCTGCTCTCCCCCCTCATGTCATTGAACAAACCGCACAAAAATACCATGATGTCTGGGCACTCTTTCAACCCCATTAATTCAATGCCATGCTCAGTTTTCTTCTGTATTTGGAGACCAACTCTGATTGCGGATCATCGGCTTTGAGCACATGTCCAGCCAGCTCTATACCGCCTTGGGTTTTGTTGGTTTGCGTTGGGTCTTTGATGGTTTTAACAGGCGTCATCAACTCCAAAATAGCAACGAAAAGTTTTCTAGCAACTTGGTCTGACCATGTTTTGTCTCGCATGACCACTTCAAGCAACTCATCCATCGCTTGAGTCAACTCTCCACCAGCCACCAAGCAACGAGCTTTGGCCAACCGTGTCTCAAAGTCACGTTTGTTCAATGCAAGATGTTCATCAAACTGCTCCATGCTCCATTTTGCTTTTTCGCTGTGTTGTACAAATTTCAAGCACTCCAGCCAATGATGCAAGGCATCAAAACGCAATTGCAAAGGAATTTGTGCCAAGGCTGGGGCCAAAATCATCTGTGCGGTTTCCAATTGCCCCTGCGTGATCAACAGTTTGGCATAGTCGTACCTCGTGTCCTCATTGGCGGGGTTGATGGCCAATGCTTCTTGCAACTTGACCAAGGCCTCCTCTTCGTTGCCTTCTTGCAAGAGCGCTTGTGCCTCTTGCGTTTCTTCTTGAGCGATCAACTCATCGATCGAAGGCAAATGTTTGTCTAAAAACTCTTTGAGTTTGCCTTGAGGCAAAGCACCCATGAAACCATCTAAGGGGCGCCCATCTTTCACTAAAATGCAAGTGGGGAGGCTTTTGATCCCAAATGCAGATGCCAGTTGCTGCTCTTCATCCGAGTTGATTTTGACGAGCTTGAACCGGCCTTGGTAGTCTTCTTCCAATTTCTCCAACATAGGGCCTAGGGTCTTGCATGGCGCACACCAAGGAGCCCAAAAGTCCACCAACACCGGCGTCTGCGTTGAAGCCGCCATCACTTCTTGTTCAAAATTTTCTACCGTAACATCCATCATTTCAATACACTCCTAGCAAAACCTTAAAATACTTGAGAATTGTCTCACTTATCAGGCCAACACAATGACAAAACCACTTCTTGCCGTCGTCATGGGCTCCCAATCGGATTGGGACACCATGAAACATGCTGCCCTTTTGTTGCAAGACTTCGACATTCCATTCGAAGCCAGCGTTTTGTCAGCGCATCGAATGCCAGACCAACTGTTCAGTTTTGCTGAACAAGCCAAATCTCGCGGCTTGAAGGCCATTATCGCCGGTGCGGGGGGTGCTGCGCACTTGCCCGGTATGCTGGCCGCCAAGACAAGCTTACCCATTTTAGGCGTTCCTGTTGCTAGCCAACACCTCAGCGGTGTCGACTCCCTTCACAGTATCGTACAAATGCCCAAAGGCATACCTGTGGCCACTTTTGCTATCGGCATTGCAGGCGCTGTGAACGCAGCACTTTTTGCTGTGTCTTTGCTAGCCATCACCGATAAAACCCTAGAAGAAAGACTGGACGCCTATCGTCTCAAGCAAACAGTCGCGGCTCAAAATTCGAAACTCGAACTCTAAAGTCGCGTTGTTTGATCCTTCTTGAGCCGTCCAGCTCTTTCTATCCCCCCCATTTGAACTTCTCCATGAACGACGCACCCAGTCACAGTGAATGTTTAGCCCCCCCAGCCAGTCTTGGCATCCTTGGTGCGGGTCAACTGGGTCGCATGCTGGTTCAAGCGGCTCAAAAAATGGGTTACCGGACCGTGGTTTTGGACCCGGACCCCAATGCACCGGCAGCCCATTTGAGTGAAGAGTTTCTTCAATTTGCGTATGACGATCGACAAGGGATGGATCTCTTGGCCCAACGCGCCTCACGCGTGACCACGGAGTTTGAAAACGTGCCCGCCGCAACACTCGACCATTTGAGTCAAACGATTGCGGTTCACCCAAGTGCCTTCGCTGTCGGTGTTGCCCAAGACCGGATCGTTGAGAAGAACATGATTCGCTCCTGTCAACTTCAAACGGCCCCGTTTCACGTCATTCGCCACCCCACAGACATCTTCAACACACCCCTTGATTTGTTCCCGGGCATCCTAAAAACCGCTCGCTTGGGCTACGACGGTAAAGGACAATTGACGGTCAACGACCTCGAAGAATTGCATTTGGCCTATGCCTCTTTGAATGCCTCATCAAAAGCCCCCCATGCAAGTGAACCCATCAGTTGTATCTTGGAGAAGAAACTCCCTTTGCAAGCCGAGTACTCTGTCATTGTTGCCAGAAACGAACGCAATGACATGGTCCATTTGCCCATTCAATGCAATCAACACGTCAAGGGTATTTTGCATCTTTCAAGTGTTTTTGAGCACGCTTTGGGTTTTGAACTTGAGACAGCGCTCATCAATGCCACGCGCACCCTAGCCCAAGAGCTTTCCTACGTGGGCGTCCTTTGCGTGGAATTTTTTATCCTAGCTGACCCGCGCGCATCCCACCCCAACGCATCAAAGTCGAACTTGCCAACTTGGGTGGTCAATGAAATTGCACCTCGTCCTCACAACAGCGGTCATCACAGCCTAGACTCTTGTGATGTGTCACAGTTTGAGCTGCAAGTCAGAGCGCTATGTGGCCTTGCCCTTGTCCAACCCAGGCAACACAGCCCTTGCGTGATGCTCAATTTGCTTGGTGATCTTTGGTTCAAAAAGGGTACAGATCCCCTAGAGCCGCCATGGGAAAAGGTGTTGGCTCTGTCTGGCACACACTTACACTTGTATGGAAAAACTCAAGCCCGAAAGGGACGAAAAATGGGACACCTCAACATCACCGCTGCGCACCCCAAAGAGGTCCTGTCAACACTTGAACAATGCCTTCACCTCTTGGAGTTGCCGCCTCTTAGCCGCGACTTTTTAACCATGTCCTTGCCCCCATGATCATTGAGCATCCTTCTAGCGCCGATCTTGTCTTGGCCGCACAATTGCTTAAAGACGGCAAACTGGTTGCTTTTCCTACAGAAACGGTCTACGGCTTGGGCGCTGACGCCGAAAATGAACAGGCGGTCAAGCTCATCTTTGACGCCAAAGGTCGACCCAAGGATCATCCTTTGATCGTTCACCTGCCTGACATGGACGCGGCTGAGCACTTTGCCTGCAACATTCCTGACTATGCCTATGCTTTGATGAAGCAGTTTTGGCCCGGTGCATTGACACTCATTTTGCAAAAACGTCCTGGCGTTGCCAATGCCTCAAGTGGGCATCAAAACACCCTTGGTCTCAGAATACCCTCTCACCCCATGGCTTTGGAGTTGCTTGTCATGGCAAAGAGCTTGGGTGTCATGGGCGTTGCAGCGCCAAGCGCCAATCGCTTTGGTCGCGTAAGCCCTACTCAGGCGTTTCACGTGGCAGAAGAGCTGGGTGATGATTTGTTGATTTTGAACGGTGGCGCCTCCCAAATTGGTATTGAGTCCACGATCATCGACTGCTCTCGTGGCGAGCCTATCTTGTTGCGCCCCGGGCAGTTGAGCATCGACAGGATGGAGCACGCGCTCAACTTGAAAATTCATCAACAATTGATCGATAGCAACCTCGACACATCCTTGTCCACGCGCTTCAACACCCCTGCACCCAAAGTGTCTGGCCGAATGTTGGCCCATTACGCACCCAAGGCAAAAGTCTTGCTGCGAGAGAGAAAAGCACTTGAAGAAGACTTGTCCTCTTGCTCGCCTCTTTCCAAGGAACGCATCGCCGTGTGGAGCACCACCCCCTTGGTGCTTGACCCTCAAAGGTTTCTATACCAAACCATGCCGAGCCAAGCCGAGGACTGCGCGCATGTGTTGTTTTCGACCCTGAGGGATTTTGACAAAGCAGGCGTCGATCAAATATGGATTGAACAACCCCCCTGCACTGAAGAGTGGCAAGGCGTCAACGATCGTTTAAAAAGAGCCTCACATGCCCAATAAGTCGGATTTTTATGGACTGCGCACCTTAGCAGCCCCAAGTCCCAGTAAACTACAGCCTCTTACTGGAGTGAACAGATGATCAAGAAGATGCTCAAATGGCCCATGCACGTCGTCGCCTTGACAACACTAGGCCTGCTTTTACTTCTCTCTGGCTGCGGCTCGAGTTCCAAGTACGATGAATTCTTTCCGACTCGAATCGTCTCCATTGGTGACTTTTTAAGTTATCAAGGTACACCCAGCAATGGATACTCGGACAAATTGACCGTCAATGATCTTACCGTCAACAATTGGGTCACCCAACTCGCCACCAGCTACAACATCACTTTTGATCCCAGTTTGACGGCTTTTGCAACGCCAAACGCAACAGTCGCTGACTTGCCCAAACAATTGAGTAAATTTGTGCCTCAACCTGGTGACATGCTGGTGATCAATTCAGGCATGAACGACATCTTGAACCACACCAAAGCTGTTTTGAACAAAACTGAAACACCAGAGCAGGCCATCGCAGCCTTAGGCGCTCTTGGTACAACGTATCAACTTTTTGCCAGAGATCAACTCAAAAACTTCGCACATATTTTGATCCTGAATGCGTATGACTTAAAGGGAAGCCCCTTTGCTCAAAAAAATGCGGCCAAGTTTTCGTCCCTCTGGCCCAATTACCCAGGCGGCTTGTCCCAATTCATTCAAGACGAAACACGCAACTTCAACAACAAAATCATCTCCAATGCTGGAACCTACGTCTCGGGTCAAGGTGTTCGACTGTTCGATGCAGAAGTGCTTTATTTAAGCGCAGACTTTCAAGGCTATGGCATCACAACAGCGGGACTCACTTTGGCTGCATGTCCGGTCATCATGGCCGGCATCAATTGCACAGCCACAAGTGCGGACCCCAACTACAACAACTACCTCTACGCCGATGATGTCAACGTCACGCCGGTTGCACAGCGCCTGCTGGGTGCCTACGCCTATACCTTTTTAAGAAGTGCAAAAGGGTGGTGATGGAGCTAGCTGGCTTACCTGTTTGCCACCCACTCCATCAAACCCTGTAAAACCGCGCCGCCCTCTTTGGCTTTGGGGTCGTTCAAAATGGCCACCAAAATATAACGCTTTTGTTGCCGGCCTTGAACAAATCCAGCAATTGCATTCACATCTCTTAAGCTGCCCGTCTTTAAATGCGCAAAAGCGGTACCTTGACTTTTCTTTAAAGTCCCATCCAGACCCGTGATGGGCAAAGAAGCGATCAGCTCTGGCATGTAAGGAGACAACCATGCGTAACTGAGCAGATCCGTCAAACCTTGTGCGCTCAATCTTTCTTCTCGACTCAAACCCGAGCCTTGTTCGATGTGCAAGGGCGTTAGAGAAATTTTGTCTCTCCACCATTTCTGCACCAACTCTCTTGAATCGCTCTCATTGACTCCTGTTGGCAGGCCCATGCTCAAGCTCAAGAACAGATGTTGTGCCATGACATTGTTGGAGAACTTGTTCATGTCCTTCACCACATCTGACAAAGGCAAAGAGCTTTCGCTCCAAAGAAGCGTCGCTTTTACAGGTAGGGCTCCAAGCTTGAAGGAGCCGGCGATCTCACCACCTAAGTTTTGCCAAATTCCCCCAAGCGCTCGCTGCGTGAACTCTTTAGGTTTTGAAAAGGCCAAAGGCCATGTTTTTGAGCCACAAGACGCCGCAAACGAGCCATTGAATTTGAGGTCCAAAGGTTGTGAAAAATTCGCTTTGAGTTCCTGTCTGTAATCTAGACAGTTTGCATTGGTCAACGGGACTTGCTTTGAATACGTCAAGCCTTCCATCCTTGGTTCAATATCGATGTGCGCTACGCCGCTCAAAGGGTCGGGCGTGAAGCTCACCAACAAAGCATTGAAGTTGATCAACAAAGCATCTGCGAATACGTTGTAAGGGCGCAGGGGCTCGCCATCGAATTTACCAGGATCTTTGTCTGGGGCTTCAAACAAACCTTTGTCAATGAGCACATCACCTTGTATTTTCTGAACACCCAAGGACCTTAATTTCTGCAGCAAATGCGTTGCATTTTCCACCGTCATTTTGGGATCCAACCCCCCACGCAAGATGACATCGCCGTCCAAAACGCCATTGGGCTTGATGGGACCTGTGATGTAGACATGGGTCTTCCACATGTAATGGGGACCTAGCATGTCCAATGCAGCCTGCGTGGTGACCAACTTCATCAGTGAAGCTGGCGTTCTCAATTGTGTGGCCAAGTGACTGAGGATGGGCAGCTCCTCCTGAGCTCTTGATGCCAACGCCTTTGGCAGGGGAACCTCTTTGACCATGACGCTCAAGGAACCAAGAGAGATGCCCGCTTTTTGCAACAACTGCACTATATGAGGGGGCAATGCCTTTGGCTCGTTCGCCACTTCAGATGCGCTCGACTGCACTTGCCTGGCTGAGGGCTCTTTGGGCCAAGCAACCAGCACCAGCAGCAAAGCCATCCAAACGCCAGATCTACAGCTCTTTTCAATAGCTTTGATCGCATGCATTTTGATAAGCTCACTTAAGTTCATCTTTTGACTTTGCCCAAGAAAGGCCCGCCTGTCAAGATGCCCACCTAAAAGACCGCCTGGATCCTTGCACGGTTTTGCGCCCCAACAGCGAACTGATTTGACGCGCCATAGAGGATAATAAGGGCATGAAATATTTAGCCATTGAATGCAGCACCGACATTTTATCTCTGGCTGCTTCAAGCCATGTTAAGACCTGGCTCTTTGAAGGGCCAGGGGGATCGCGCTCGTCAAGTGTTTTGGTTCCGGAATGCTTAAATGGTATGGCCCAACTCGACTTGCGCTTTGAGCACTTGGATGCAATTCTTTACGGAAAAGGGCCCGGCTCCTTCACTGGACTGCGAACTGCTTGCTCTGTGGCGCAAGGTTTTGCTTTTGCGAACCAAGTGCCCACACTGGGATTTGACACTTTACTGGTCTTGGCTCAATCGGCTTACCAAATCAAACCTCAATACTCGAAAATACTTTGTGTTGTGGACGCTCGGATGGGGCAACTTTATGTAGGCGCCTATGAAAAGACGGCTCAAAACTGGCGCGTCATACAGCCACCTTGTTTGATAGGTCCTGACGCCATCCGTTCACCCCTTGCTTGGACCCCTCCAAGCAGCTCTTCGCCCTTTTTGCTCGCCTGCAATGCTTCAAGCAACTTGCTCGCCCATCTGCAAGAGACCCTGCTCCAACAAGCGGCTGACTGCGAGTTGATTCAAATCAACCCTCGTGCCGATGCGCTCATCGAACTTGGGAGGGCCCATCATGCAGAGCCGAGCCTTGGTGTGCATTTGCAAACCTCTGTCAACTTGCCAACGCCCCTTTATTTGCGCGACAAGGTCGCACAAACCACCCTAGAGCGTGAGCTGGCTCGTGCACCCTGATCCTCTAGGCCCCCTTCAGCTGATCCATCTGAGCGAAAGCGAGCTCGATGCTTTGTTAAAAATTGAGCAATCGGTGTACGCCAAGCCATGGACGCGTGGTAATTTCTTGGATGCCATGAAAAGCAACAACTGGTGTCAGCTTCTGATGAATGGCCGCACGTTGACCGGCTATTTTGTTGCTATGATGGGGTTCCAAGAGGTCCATTTGTTGAATTTAACCGTTGCCCTCGACTTTCAACACAAAGGCTACGGTCTTCATATGTTGGAGAGCTTGGCTTTGATGTCCAAAACCGTGAATGCTCAATGGATTTGGCTAGAGGTTCGAGTGAGCAATGAGCGGGCCTTTAAAGTTTATGACAAGTTCGGATTTAAAAAGGTAGGGGAAAGAAAAAACTACTACCCCCTGACAAGCCACCAACGTGAAGATGCGATCATAATGAGCTATAGGTTATAAAAATTGATGAGTCTGCATCTCTCACATAGAAAGAAATCCATCTTGAATGAGATGGGAATCGACCTTCCCTTTAAAAATATGGCCCCTCCAGCGGAGAACCTCGCACGCGCATTTGGGGCGCACAACTTGAGCAACTCTTTCACCCGCCAATCTGCGCCAGCGGACAAGTCCTTTGCCAAATCAACACCCCACGCCCCTGACGCCCCTGACGCTCCAACTTCCAAAGCCAAGCTCGGTGAGCGCGGTGCCCCCTTTCAAGAGAAAACAGCCTTAGAAGCTGCCTCCTCAAGTCTGTCCTTGGGCTCCAAGATAGAGAACATGAACTGGCCCGAGTTGGAGGCACATCTTCAAACTTGCCGCGCCTGTGACTTAGGTCCCAGCGCCCCCATGCGGTTCATTGAAGCGTTTGATGTTCAAAACACCAACACAGATCAACGATCAAACATCGACTGGCTCATCGTCTCAGACGCCCCCAAACGAGCTCTTGATGGCTCAATCGCAGCGTTTTCTGAAGATTGCATGCCTTTGTTCAATGCCATCTTAAAACACCTTGTTGCCGTCAACCTCTCTAGCGAGCGCAGCACAACACCGGCTATCCATTACCTGATCACCCATACCGTCAAGTGCCTGAGCCCATCACTCCAAGCGCCCAAGGCGTTGGCAACGCAAACCTGTTTGATCCATCTACAGCAGCAAATTAAACTCCTTCAGCCCAAACTCATCTTGGTCATGGGCCAAGCTGCAGCTCATGCTCTTTTGACGGATTCCCCCCTAAAAAATGAACCCCTGGGTCGGCTGCGATCAAAGCTGCATCAATTTGCCAACACCCCCATGATCATCACCTACGCGCCGGAACAAATGATGCGCTCAGGAGAGATCAAATCCAACGCCTGGACAGATCTGTGCTGGGCTCATTCTTTGATCCATTGATCGCTTTCAAGTTATTTTCCCCCTGTTCAACACCACCATGCTATTTCTTGATCAACTCCTAAGAGCTCACACTCAAAATCAATCCGTGTTGTGCGTTGGACTTGACCCTTTGCCCAGTCGATTTCCCTTCAAGTGGCGCGATCAATCCGATAAAATTTTTGATTTTTGTGCTGAAATTGTCAACGCCACCGCCGACCTGGTCATTGCCTATAAACCACAAATTGCTTACTTCTCAGCACACAAAGCGGAACACCAACTTGAGCGTTTAATTCATCATATTCGAGAGGTGGCTCCGAGTGTGCCGATCATTTTGGACGCCAAACGTGGCGACATTGGCACCACTGCAGAGCAGTACGCCATTGAGGCGTTTGAGCGCTACGGTGTAGACGCCTTGACACTGTCACCCTTCATGGGTTTTGATTCCATCGCGCCTTATTTAAAATACCACGACAAGGGTGCTTTTCTTTTGTGTCGAACCTCTAACCCAGGAGGTGATGACCTACAAAATCAGCAACTCTTGAACGTTGAAAACAAGCCCCACTTGTATGAGCACATAGCAAGTTTGGCCCATGGACCATGGAACACCAACGGTCAACTTGGACTGGTTGTCGGCGCCACCTATCCCAACGAAATAGAACGCGTTAGACAACGTGCCCCTCACTTGCCACTCTTGATCCCTGGCATTGGAACTCAGGGGGGAGACGCCATCGCCACCGTCAAAGCAGCCAAGAGCAGTGCGCCCGCACGCGTGATTGTCACGTCCTCAAGAGCCATCATTTATGCCTCTGAAAATGAGGATTTTGCACAGGCCTCTCGTTCGGAGGCCTTAAAAACCCGAGCCCTGCTTCAAAGCCATTAGAGGCCTGACGAAGCTTGATGTGCCGGTCTTGGCTTGTTATCTTAGAAGTTTTTTAAGATAGTGGCCTGTAAAACTCGTCTCATTTTGAGACAATTGCTCTGGGGTCCCACACCCTAAGACTTGGCCGCCTTGATCTCCCCCTTCAGGCCCCATGTCAATCAGCCAGTCTGCGGTTTTGATCACATCTAAATTGTGCTCAATGATCACAATGGTGTTGCCCGCATCCCTTAAACGGTGCAGGACTTTGAGCAGCAATTCAATGTCCGCGAAATGCAAACCCGTGGTCGGTTCATCCAAGATGTAGAGCGTTCTCCCTGTGTCTCTTTTGGAGAGTTCGAGGGCCAACTTGACCCTTTGCGCCTCTCCACCGGACAAGGTGGTCGCAGATTGACCAAGCTTGATGTAACTCAAGCCAACATCCATCAAGGTCTGTAACTTTCTCGCAATACTGGGCACGGCTTGCAAGCACTCCATCGCTGCCTCTACCGTCAACTCCAGAATTTGTGCAATGTTTTTACCCTTGTACCTGACCTCCAAGGTTTCTCTGTTGTAACGCTTACCTAAGCACACATCGCAAGGCACATAGATATCTGGTAAAAAATGCATTTCAACTTTGACCACGCCGTCGCCTTGGCATGCTTCGCACCGACCGCCCTCTACGTTGAAAGAAAATCGACCTGGCCCATAGCCTCGCTCCTTTGCCATGGGCATTTCTGACAACAATTCGCGAATTGGCGTCAACATCCCTGTGTAGGTGGCAGGGTTGCTTCTTGGTGTTCTTCCAATGGGAGACTGATCGACGTTGATCACTTTGTCAAAGTGCTCCAAACCAGAGATCTCATCATGAGGAGACGGCTCCTCATGGGAGCGGTACAAATGCTGTGCTGCTGCCAAATACAAGGTGTCATTGACCAAGGTTGACTTGCCAGATCCCGATACACCCGTGACACAGGTCATGAGGCCCACGGGAATATGAACGTCTATGCCGCGCAAGTTGTTACCACGCGCGCCTTGGATGAACAAGGACATCCCCATGGATGGCGCCGTACCGCTGGACAAGTGCGTGCTTTGATTTTCAGGGCTTTCCTGGGGCTTTAACTCTTTGTTTTTGCTCAGTTTGGAAAACGGGTGGGGCTGGGTATCAAGAATGGAGGTCACGGGTACATTTTTGTAGCCCCTGGTGTTTGATATTTCTAACTTTGTTTTGATGTGCTTTTTGAGTTCTAGAGCGCCATCCTTTTTTCGTTGATCCACTGTGCTTGCTTGTTCGGTCAACCATGGATGTCTTGATTGAGGAACTTCAATCTTTAAGTCACCACTCAAGTAGCGCCCGGTCAGTGAGCGAGGGTTTTGTTCTACTTCACTTGGGCGACCTTGGGCAATGACATGCCCGCCATGAACGCCCGCTCCAGGCCCCATGTCCACACAGTAATCGGCTGCACGTATCATGTCTTCATCGTGTTCAACCACCAAGACCGAGTTGCCAATGTCCCTCAAGTGCTTGAGTGTCTCAATCAAGCGGTCGTTGTCTCTTTGATGCAGACCAATGCTGGGTTCATCGAGCACATACATCACCCCAGTCAAACCTGAGCCGATTTGAGAGGCCAACCGGATGCGTTGTGCCTCACCGCCTGAAAGTGTCTCTGCACTTCTTGCAAGACTTAAGTAGTTGAGTCCCACATCGTTGAGAAACTTCAAACGCGATTGAATTTCTTTCACGACCTTTGAGGCAATGTCTGCTTTTGCACCCTTTAAGCTCAAGCCAAGAAAGTATTTCAAACACTCACCCAGCGTTAAATGACTCACCTCATGCAAGCCTTTTGCACCAGTGCCCTCGCCAAGGCGAACATGCAAAGCCTCCAATTTGAGCCTTGCACCTGCGCATACTTCACAAGATCTTGTGCTTTTGTAGCGTCCCAAATCCTCACGAACCAAGGCAGACTCTGTCTCTTGGTAGCGCCTTTTCATGTTCACCAAGATACCTTCAAAGGCGTGTTTTTTACTGGTTTTCCGACTAGGTTTTCCTGCTGCATCGATCACATAGTTGAATTTGATCTCTTCTTTGCCCGAGCCATACAAGATGATGTGTTGAACCGGTGGCGGGATGGACTCAAAGGGGACTTCAAGATCGAACTGATAGTGTTTGGAGAGACTTTCAAGCATCGAAAAAAAGTAGGCGTTCCTCCTGTCCCAACCCTTGATGGCGCCACTGGCCAAACTCAAGCTTGGAAATGCCACGACCCGGTGAGGATCAAAGAACTCCTCTTGCCCCAAACCCTCGCAGGCTTCGCAGGCGCCAGCAGGTGAGTTGAATGAAAAAAGCTTTGGCTCCAATTCGCCCATGGAAAAGTGACAAATGGGACAAGCGAACTTTGCGTTAAAGCTCCTTTCCTCTAAACTGTCCATGTTCAAAACAATGGCTTTGCCAGACGCGATCATCAAGGCGGTCTCAAAACTTTCGGCCAAACGCTGGGTTGCGTCTGACCTGACCTTCAGCCGATCAATCACAACATCGATGTCGTGCTTCTCGGTTTTTTTAAAGCTTGGCAAGTCTTGTGCTTCCACCACCTCTTTGCCAACCCTAAAGCGCACAAAGCCCTTTTGCTGCAAGGTGAGCAGTTGATCGGCAAATTCACCTTTTTTTTCTCTGGCAATGGGTGCTAAAACCATGATCCTGGTCTCTGCTGGAAAAGACATGACCGTATCGACCATTTGGGACACCGTTTGCGCTTGCAAAGGCAAGGTGTGTTCGGGACAGTGAGGCGTGCCAGCTCGGGCAAACAGCAGCCTTAAATAGTCATGAATCTCCGTTACCGTGCCTACCGTTGAGCGGGGGTTGTGACTGGTGGCTTTTTGCTCGATGGAAATCGCCGGCGACAAACCCTCGATCAAGTCCACATCTGGTTTGTCCATGCGCTGAAGGAATTGTCTTGCATAAGCCGACAAACTTTCCACATACCTTCTCTGACCTTCTGCATAGAGGGTATCAAAGGCCAAGCTGGACTTGCCCGATCCCGACAAGCCCGTGATCACCACCAACTGGTTCCTGGGCAAGTCCAGGTCGATGTTTTTCAAGTTGTGGGTTCTCGCTCCTCTGATGCTGATCAGTCCATGAGGCGAATTTTTTGGATCAATCACATGGCCTAAATATGGCCCTTCAATGGATGCATTCACGGTTGGATTTGTCCCTTAAATAACCGTCCATGATAACTTTTTTTCCTTCACTTGCGCCAACTCAGAAGGACTTATCTCTTGAGCCTTCTTTTTTGGCTGCGCAAGCTCGCATGCTTTCTCCCCCTTTGACCAACAAAACGCTTTGTTTTATCAAATTTACACTTCCCCGCCCTTTAATCCATCTTGGTTTAGTGGACAATTGGGCCTTTTCACGTCCATCTTCATTCTGAGTCTCCTCCAGTGCAAGATCTACCCACCCCAAGCGTTTCCAATCCCCACCTCATGACCCAAGACGAAAAGCGTGCGAGCTTTTCTCTTGCTTGTATTTACGGGCTCAGAATGCTGGGCCTCTTCATGGTTTTGCCAGTTTTTACCATCGAAGCCAAAAGTTATACAGGTGGAGACGATGAGGTGGCCATCGGTCTTGCTGTTGGTCTTTATGGGTTGGTTCAAGCGGTTTTACAAATTCCTTTCGGTATGGCTGCGGATCGCTTGGGAAGAAAAAAAGTCATTGTTTTTGGACTCTTGCTTTTGATGCTTGGCAGTTGGCTTGCCGCCATTGCAGACTCTGTTCATGGCCTGGCCCTGGGTCGCGCCCTCCAAGGTGGTGGCGCCATTTCCGCAGCGGTCAGTGCCTTGCTTGCAGATCAAACACGTCCAGAAGTGAGGACCAAAGGAATGGCTTTGATTGGAGCAAGCATTGGGCTCATGTTTGCTATGTCTTTGGTCATGGGACCCTTTTTAAGCCACTGGGGTGGTTTGCCCTTGATTTTTGAAGTCACTCTGGCTTTGTCCGTGATGGGCGTAGGCATCGTTGTATTTTGGACGCCTGCAGAAGAGTTTCACCGCTCCAAGGAAGCTTCTGTTCCTTTTGCTCAACTCAAAAATTTGGTTTTTTCAAGCGATTTGCTCAAACTTTATTTTGGGGTTTTTGTTTTGTATGGCGTGCAGCTCGCGACTTGGATGGCCGTTCCCGGCTTACTGATTGCAGCAGGTGTTGACAAAGCAGATCATGGATGGGTGTATTTGCCTGCTGTGTTGCTGTCTTTTCTTGTGATGGGTCTGACGCTTTTTCCTCTTGAAAAAAAAGGGTTCCTCAGGCCTTTGTTTTTAAGCTCTATTTTTTTGGTTTTCTTGGTTCAATGGGGCTTCGTCTTTGAAGCCCTTCATTCGCCCCATATTTGGGTTTTAGAGCTCCTCTTGTTTTTCTTTTTTTGTGGGTTCAATATCTTAGAGGCCAGCCAACCCAGCTTGGCCTCTAAAATCGCGCCCGTCAAAGCACGTGGCTTGACGCTTGGGATCTACAATACGTTGCAGTCACTTGGTATTTTCGCTGGTGCAGCTGTCGGTGGATGGGTTGCTCAACGCATCGGCCCTGAAGGTCTCTTTGCACTTGCCAGCGCCTTGTTGCTCCTTTGGGTTTATGTCGCTTGGCACATGAATTACACACCCAAGAGCTCTTGAACAAGTTTTTAGCGCCTCAAGGGCCAAGTCTGCATGACTGGGCTTGTCTTGCGACAAACATGCTCAATGGATGTGATCTTTGAGGATCTGATGCAAAGTGGCCTTACCTTTAGAGCCAAAGCATGCATCAATAAATCTCAATTTTTAGCGTTTTTTCAAGTTCCAAACGATAGTTTACTGACTAAGATTCATGCTTCATAGTACTTTCGTAATAAGGTGCTGGTTTTCTTATTTGAGGTCATTTCAACCCATGTTTTAAAACTTTGCTCGCACGCTTGAATGCCGCCTATCAAGTTTTGATCCCCGCAATATAGACTGGTGATATCATCAATCCCCTGTGCGTTTTCTTCCTCGGTGGTTCGCATTTGAGTCGTTTTATTTTTTATTGAAAGTTTTAACATGGCATCTGTTAATAAAGTCATCTTGATGGGAAACTGCGGTCGCGACCCCGAGGTTCGCTACCTCCCATCGGGCCAAGCTGTTGCAAACGTCAGCATTGCGACATCCACAAGACGTAAAAATCGCGAGACAGGTGACATGGTCGAGGACACGCAATGGCACAGAATCACCTTTTACGACCGACTAGCTGAAATTGCTGGCGAATACGTCAAAAAGGGACGCCCTATTTATGTTGAAGGTCGCTTGAAGTATGGAAAATACACCGATCAAGCCGGCGTTGAAAAAAATACCGTTGACATCATTGCCACCGAGTTGCAACTTCTTGGCGGTCGAGAGGGTTCTAGCGGTTCTAGCTCGGGCGATGACTCAAGTGGTGGTGGATATGCACCACAAAACGCTCCGAACAAACCAAGCCCCAAAGCCTCAGCCCCATCCTCGGGTCAAGCGCCAAAGACCAACTTTGATGACATGGATGACGACATTCCTTTCTAAATACCCTCTTTAAACGAGTCTGTTCTTCAGACTCTTTTTCTTTCCAATTCAAAGATTTTTACCATTCATGAGCTCCATCAAAGACGCAATGAGTTGCTTCACCACGGGTGTGACCGTTGTCACAACGCATTTCGAAAACCAAGATTGGGCCATGACGTGCAATTCTTTCAACACCGTTTCAATGGATCCCGCTTTGGTTCTTTGGAGCGTTGCAAAGGGGGCTTTTTCTCATCGGGCCTTTACCAGCGCCAGTGGGTTTTTGGTCAACATCCTCAGCCTTGAACAAAGAAATTTGGCCATGAAGTTCTCTACAGGTCCACAGGCCGATCGATTCAAAGACGAACCCATCGAGCGCGTGAGCAGTCATAGAGCCAAATTACCTCACTGTTTGGCTTGGTTTGACTGTGAAATTCAACAAATAGTGAGCGCCGGTGACCACGATGTCCTCATTGGACAGGTTTTGGATTTTGGTTCTTCTGAAGGCCTTGGCTTGGCCTTTTCAAAGCGACAATTCGGCTATATAGAAACCTCGATCGCTTGAGCTCCTTGGGGCTTACGTCTCACGAAGTTCAAACACCTCACCATCTATTTTCTTCGAACCCTCAGAGAGCTTGCGGCTTTATGTTGGGGCGTTGCTCACACCACAACCTCTAGCGTATTGGACAACTCTGCGCTTGGTGTAGACGCCAACAGGCTTCTCTCTACCCCGTCAAAGCCCAAAAAAAACCCACCTGGGTTCAAGCAGGTGGGTTAAAGTTCTTTGAAGAACTAGACATGAAATCAGACCATTTTTACCTTTGTATTGATAGTTTCATGGTTAAATTTTTTCAAGCATCAACGGTTGTATGCTGTCTCGCCGTGTGAAGTGATGTCCAAGCCTTCACGCTCTTCTTCTTCTGTGACACGCAATCCAAGAAGCAAGTCGACAACCTTGTATGCAATCACTGACACAACACCTGACCACACAATGGTTGTGATGACGGCTTGTAACTGAATCCATACCTGACCAGAAATTGAATATTCTGGAGCCACTGCATTGGCAACGTAATCATAGATACCGGTGCCACCCAGAGAGGGAGAGGCAAAGACACCGGTTAACAAGGCCCCCAGTACGCCGCCGACGCCGTGGACGCCAAAGACATCCAATGAGTCATCCGCACCCAAAAGACTCTTGAGTCCGCTGACACCCCATAAACAGAACAGACCTGCCGCAAATCCGATAACGATAGCACCAAGAGGTCCCACAAAACCGCAAGCTGGTGTGATTGCAACCAATCCTGCGACCGCTCCAGACGCCGCGCCCAACATGGAGGCTTTGCCTTTACCTAGAGCTTCGCCCATGATCCAGCTCAAGGTAGCTGCTGCAGTTGCTACCAATGTATTGATGAAAGCTAGTGCGGTGACACCATTGGCCTCTAAATTAGAGCCGGCATTGAAACCGAACCAACCCACCCACAACATAGAAGCACCCACCATCGTCAAAGTCAGGCTGTGAGGTGCCATGGACTCTTTTCCATAGCCAGTTCTTTTGCCGATCATGTATGCTCCGACCAAACCAGCGACCGCTGCATTGATGTGAACCACTGTTCCACCAGCAAAGTCCAGCGCACCTTTGGCCCACAACCAACCAGCTGCCTCTGTTACTTTTTCCAAACTTGCTGCATCTGTGATTGCATCAGGGCCGTCCCAATACCAAACCATGTGAGCCACAGGCAAGTAGCTGAACGTGAACCACAGGGCGCAAAACAACAAGACGGAGGAAAATTTAACCCGCTCGGCGAAGGATCCTACGATCAAAGCACAAGTGATGGCCGCAAAGGTGGCTTGGAATCCGGCAAAGGTGTACTCTGGAATCACCACGCCTTTGCTGAACGTTGCAGCGACCGAGTCTGGGGTAATTCCAAGGAAGAACAATTTGTCCATTGAACCAAAGAATGGGTTGCCAGCTGTGAAGGCAATGGTATAGCCATAAAGTAGCCAAAGCACATAGATCAACGCGGTCACAACGAAAACCTGCATCAGTATTGACAGCATGTTTTTGCTGCGAACCAAACCGCCATAAAAAAGCGCCAATCCGGGAATGGTCATCATGATGACCAAAGCGGTAGCGACCGTCATCCATGCGGTGTCGCCTTTGTTGGGAACAGGCGCAGGTGCGGCTTCAGGTGCGGCATCGGGCGCTGCCATGGCTGCTGGTGCAGCTGCCGCAGGTGCGGGTGCAGTTTCGGCCAAAACGGCCGCAGAACCCATGAGCAAACTCAATCCGAGTGCCAGGGAGGCGAACAAATTTTTCATGATTACTTCTTTCTAGAAATTGATGCTTAAAGCGCTTCTTGCCCAGTTTCTCCGGTTCGAATACGAACCACCTGTTCAAGATCGTAAACAAAGATCTTGCCGTCACCGATTTTCCCGGTTCTTGCAGATCCCTCTATGGCTTCGATCGATTGCTCGAGAAGCTCTGTTGCGACAGCAACTTCAATTTTGACTTTGGGTAAAAAGTCAACCACATATTCTGCTCCACGGTAAAGCTCGGTATGGCCTTTTTGACGACCAAAGCCTTTGACCTCTGTCACAGTAATGCCCTGAACACCAATTGCTGAGAGGGCCTCACGGACCTCATCGAGTTTGAAGGGTTTGATGATGGCGGTTATCAATTTCATGTGATGTCCTTAGTCGTAATCAAAAGTTCTTTTTCACACCCAACACCAAGGCTGAGCCACTGAGCTCTTTTGTACCTGAACCAGGTAAGAAGTAACTGCCATTGCGTGTTTTGTAATCGGTCCCAAGCAGCGTGGCACTCAACACTGTGCCCTCCATGTCTTTGTTCACTGCGATGGCATAGTCCGTGTAGCTCCCGGCATTGTTGGCCACATATTGATTTCCCACATGAGGCACGATCGTCAAGCCATCCCCTAAATCAAGGGTGTAGCTCACATCCAAGTAACGGCTGTTTTTGCTATTGACATAACCAAATAAATTTCCTGTGCTGTTGGACAACTTGGCTGTAAATGCACCCATCGAAAGGGCACCATACACTTCAAACGTATTGGCATCTACAAAACCTTTTACGGTTGACAAGTTATTGCCAGAATACCAATACTGCAAAACTCCAACGTCGTAAGCAACATCATCGCTCAACGCGCCTTTGTAACCACCATAAATATCAATTTCAATGGGGCCTTTGGCTGCGCCCTTTGGATCTGAATCTTTGATCCAAGTGATGCTAGAAGCCCACGTACCGATGTAAGCTCCACTTTTATCGGCGTAGTCAAATCCACCCTGTAATGCAGGCTTCTTGGCCGATTGAGCGATGCCACGGTAGCGATACTCACTCACCACGCCAAGGTTGAAACTGAGCGTTGACTCGGGCTCTGGAGCTGGCGCTGGATCTGCAGCCTGTACAGCAGTCACAGAACCTGTTGCCAACAACGATGCTAATACGAATTTTTGAAACTTCATGGTTACTCCTTTTAAATATTCACATCCTCTTCAGCATGGTTCATGCCATCAGATTTGTTTCAATTGAACGAAGCAGCGCACCAAAACAGTGTCCCCTGTTGAATACGCAAGGCATTTAACGCACAAAATTTGTGCATTCAAATTTCTTGATGGAATTTTTGCTATTGCGCACAAAGTTGGTGCGCTTAACTAGGCCAAGTTGGGACCCAGAAATTGAATACTTTCCTTTACTTTAACGCCTTGTCTTTGGGCCAAATCTTTGATTTGATCTTCACCAATTTGACCGACATTGAAATACTGCGACTGAGGATGGGCTATGTAAAAGCCACAAATGCTGGATGCCGGCGACATCGCTAAGCTTGAGGTCAAGGTGATGCCAATTTCTGCACACGGCAAATGTT
>Ga0209188_1001260_pt1 | contig 20988 bp, 16 predicted proteins | sample C_130625_EF_Meta_FD_187307 | JGI IMG/M metagenome (GOLD analysis project Ga0209188, IMG submission 187307) | Freshwater microbial communities from Lake Croche, Canada to study carbon cycling - C_130625_EF_MetaG (SPAdes) (version 2) | ecosystem: Environmental > Aquatic > Freshwater > Lake... | reverse complement strand
TTTAGCGAATTTTAAAAATGGCAGTGGCGACTACATGGGTATGGTGGGTTATTCCAATGATGGTGCTGGCTTTCCTTCTAAAGTAAATAGTTTTTTACAAAATCAAATTGGCCTATATAATATTAGTGGAAATGTAAATGAGTGGGTAGCCGATTTGTACCGACCAATGAACTCCGTTGATATGGATGATTTTAATCCCTACAGACGCAACAATACTTTAGATGGAGATGACAACAATACAGCAAGTTATGAGTCTGGCACCAATACTTTAATATCAAATAAATCTAGAGTATACAAAGGAGGCAGTTGGAAAGACCGCCCCTATTGGTTAAACCCAGGTACTAGAAGATTTTTAGACCAAGATAAATCAAACAACACCATTGGATTTAGATGTGCTGTATCAGCCTTTGGCATAGACACTCCCTCCGCTTCAGAAGAACCAAAAGGAATTTGGGGAAGGATCAAGCGTTTTTTAAAACTAAATTAGCATGAAACTACGCATAGGCTCTGGCATCGATTTTCATCAATTGGTTATTGGCCGAGACTTATGGATTGGGGGAATTAAAATTCCACATACCAAGGGTGCTTTAGGACATAGCGATGCTGATGTTTTATTACATGCAATTTGCGATGCTTTATTGGGTGCCTTAAGTTTAGGAGATATTGGTACACATTTTCCAGATACGGATGCAGCCTATAAAAATATTGATAGTAAAATTTTATTGCAAAAAACCTACGAGTTAATTACTGCCCAAGGCTATCAAATTGTAAACATAGATGCTACATTGTGTTTGGAAGCACCAAAAATAAAACCTTATGTGCTCGCCATGCAAGAATGCATAGCAGGTATTTTGCATATTGGCAATAAAGATATTTCTATCAAGGCAACCACTACAGAAACCATGGGCTTCACTGGAAGAGGAGAAGGTTTAGTCGCCTTGGCCACTTGTTTATTAAGCTCGTCAAATAGTTAAAACTGCTACCCTCATGAAGCAGCTTGATTCCATTTCTTCTTTATATGAAATTTATCAATTGCACCCACAAGTGCAAACAGATACCAGAAAATTACATAAAGGTGATTTATATTTTGCATTGAAAGGACCCAATTTCAATGGCAATGAATTTGCCATCAAGGCATTGGAAATGGGCGCTGCTTATGCTATTGTAGATGAAGCCATAGAAACCCATACTGCATTAGTGGATAGAATAATTTTAGTAGAAGATGTTTTAAACACCTTACAAGCACTGGCCAAATACCATCGCAGACAATTCACCATTCCTTTTATCGCCATCACAGGCAGCAATGGAAAAACAACGACTAAGGAATTAGTAGCTTCCGTATTAAGTAGACATTACAAAACATATACTACACAAGGAAATTTAAACAACCAGATAGGCGTGCCGCTTACTTTATTAAGTATTAAAAAAGATGCGCAATTTGCCATCATCGAAATGGGCGCCAATCATTTGCATGAAATAGAAAGTTATTGCAGTTATACTTTACCCACCCATGGCTTGATCAACAATTGTGGGAAGGCCCACTTAGAAGGCTTTGGTGGAGAAGAAGGCGTGAAAAAAGGCAAGGGAGAATTGTTTGATTATTTAAAACAAAATCAAGGTATTGCTTTTATCAATAGCGATTTAGACTATTTAGTTTCGATGAGCAAAGGCATTGTAAACATCATTAGCTATGGATCTTCAAGCGGCGAATTACAAGGCAAAGAAGTCAAGCAAGAGGGTGGCTTATTGAAAGTAAACATTACGAAAACAAAGGATAGCCATTTACAAAATAAAACCATACAAACTCAATTGGTAGGGGCCTACAATTTACCCAATGTACTAGCCGCCATCAGTATTGGACTTGAATTTAATGTGCCTGCAGAAAAATTAATTGCTGCCATTGAAAATTATGCCCCCAGCAATAGCAGGTCTCAATTAACTTCTTGGAAAAATAACCAAGTTATATTAGATGCTTACAATGCCAATCCAAGCAGTATGAAAGTAGCGGTAGAAAATTTTGCACTTATCAATCATAGTTCAAAAATTTTATGCTTGGGCGGAATGAGAGAATTAGGCAATTCCAGCCAAGCCGAACATCAAGCCTTAATTGAAATTATTAAGGCCCATACTTTTGAACAAGTAGTGTTGGTGGGCAAAGAATTTGAAAATTGCCACCATACATTTAACTATTTTGAAACTACACAAGCGGCCAAGGCCTGGTTGGATCAACAAAATTACAGCGGCCATTATTTTTTAATCAAGGGTTCTAGGGGCATACAGATGGAAAAGCTAATTACAGCCGACTAGCTTTTATTTGATACCTTTGCACCATGGCAACTAATTATTTTTGGAGTACGGTCACTAATCGATGTCCAAGGTGCAGAGAAGGTAAATTATTCACCTCCAGCAATCCATACAATTTATCAGCAATTACAAAAATGAATGAACATTGTCCAGTTTGTGGGCAACCTACGGAAATAGAATTGGGCTTTTATTATGGAACAGGCTATGTGAGTTATGCTTTAACCGTGGCTTATTTTGTATCCACATTTGTAGCTTGGAAAGTATTGTTAGGTATGACCTTTGATTTGGATGATAACCGAATTTTTTATTGGATGGGCTCCGCTATTGTACTTTTGTTGTTTATTCAACCCTTAATCATGCGTTTGTCCAGATCCATCTGGTTGGGCTGGTTTGTCTCCTACAATAAGCACTGGAAAAACCAGCCTTTGGAGTACAATGAACGCATGGATCATAACAGAAAAGAGCAGTAATCGCACTCAAAATCAAGTATTTATTTTAACTTCGCTGCCCCAATAGAGAGGTGTCCGAGTGGTTTAAGGAGCACGCTTGGAAAGCGTGTATACGGCAACGTATCGGGGGTTCGAATCCCTTCCTCTCTGCAAAATAGAAAGCGCAACCCACCCCGTGTTCCGGGGTGGGTTTTTAATTTAGCCACGAGAGGCCAAACTTGTTTCGAACTCAAAATGGATGAATTAAAAACTCGAGCGCGCTTCGCGCGCGCTGGGTTGCGCTTTTATTTTCATACACCCCGGTATGCCGACGAACAAAGTGAAGTCGGCCATCCCCTCCACAAATAACCAAAAATGTACATATAAAATAGAAAATAATATACATATAAATTATATCTTTACCCTACCCCCATTCAGCTACATCTAGCTGTCTAAAATGAATTAACTCAAATAATCCATATGGGGAACTATTTACAAAAGTTAGCAGGTCTATTATTTTTAGCCGCTATTTTATCCATCAACAATTTACAAGCACAAACTACATTAGGATTAAAAGGTGGTGTTAATTTTCCTTCTTGGCAAGTATCTATGAATGGGCTAGATATTAATACTTCAAAATCAACGAAATTTTTAGTAGGAGGTTTTTTAAATTACCCTTTAAATGAAAGTGTTTCAATTCAACCTGAATTACTTTATCAAGTTATGGGCACTAAAACAGATACTTCTAGTATAGAACAAAACTATCTTACTATTCCACTTTTATTTAAATTTGCTTTAACTGATCTTTTAAGTATTGAGGCTGGACCACAATTAGGAATATTATTAGGGGCGGCCTCTAAAACAGACACTATCCTTAGCAAGAAAGATTTTAAAGCAACTGACTTCCAATTTGTATTTGGAGGCGGAATTAATCTGACAGAAAAAATTCATGCTGGATTTAGATATGGATATGGATTATCTAATATAATGAGTAATAGCAATACCTCCTTATTTGAAGGAGCTGGTTTAAATTCAAGTATTAAGAATAATTCTTTTAGTATTATTTTAAGTTATACTTTTTAAAATGAAAATAAAATATTTCTCAATTTTAGTTTTTTTATTTCTAACAATAATAACCTATGGGCAAGATCTTATAACAAAAAAAAGTGGCGAAGATATAAAAGCTAAGGTATTGGAGGTAACGCTTTCTGAAATAAAATATAAAAAATACGAAAATTTAGATGGCCCAATTTACTCCTTATTAACAAAAGAATTATTGATCATTAGGTATGAAAATGGTTCAAAAGACTTATTTAATCAAGTAACTCCAACCATTTCTAATTTTGATCAAGGCCAAATAGATGCATCAAAATTTTATTATGTTTCAAAATCAGACGAATCATTGGTATTCACAACAACATCATTATTAACTCCAATTGCTGGTGGAATAGCTGCTGCAATTACTAATAGTAAAGAAATAAAAGATGAAAATTTAAATTATTTGAATAAAACGCTTATTGATAATTTAGAATATAAAAATGGATATAAACAAATGGCCTACAAAATGAGAAAAAAGAAAATTCTGGAAAAATTTTTTATAGGGGCAGGTTTCAATATCGCGCTTATTTTATTTTTTTTATCAAGCAATAATGCATCTAATTGAGAACTAAAATTAGCAATGCTATTTTCTACTAATTTTCTTAATTTATTATGAAATGAAAAAAATTATATTATTATTTATAGTAAGTTGTTTATTAAATGGTAGCATTTTTTCACAGGATTTATTAATAAAAAAAAACGGAGAAGAAATTCCCTCCAAAGTTTTAGAAATTACATTATTTGAAATAAAATATAGAAAATCGGAAAACTTAAATGGCCCAATTTATACAATTTTAATCAATGATGTAAAATCTATAATTTATAAAAACGGAACAAAGGACAATTTTCAAGATCAGAAGTTAAATAAAATTGACACTTTAACTAGTACTAAAATACCTATCATTGATTCAGTAAAAATAAATAAAAATAGGCAAGGACTTAGACTTAATATGTCCATTGGGTTTTCAAATATTGAAAGCATAATTAAACCCAATTATCAAAATGATGAATATCCAATACTTTCTCAAAACAGTTTAAGCTTAGGCCTTGGTGCAAATTTTAAGTTACATGATAGGATTGATTTCTTTATCTCTAATTCCATATACTTAGGCAAAAATTTGTATAATTCAACCATATTAGATATTAATGGTGGCATGTTATTTAAGCTTTTCAATGAAAAACCAAAAAGTCTATTTTTCTTTCCCGACCTAATTACTATAGGACCAACATATAATTACATTTTCCAAAATTCAAATTATTATGGTTCAGGCAGTAATTATTTTAAAGGATTTTTAGATTTTCAAACAAATACTTTTGGATATAATATAGGTTTAAGATATAAATTTCCTTTAAAATATTCAAACATATATACGGCATTTTCTTACACCAATCAGCCTATTGCTAATTCATCCTATGCGTATGAGTTTAAAAATTTTACAATTATTATAGAAAATAAATTAGGTTTTAGAAAAGTAAAAAAAACAAATACAGTGTGGAAAAAAACTTCCGAATCATCTAATAAAAAAAATAAGATTTACTAAACCTTATTCTATATGAAATTTTGTATTTCTATCATCCTTATCTTAACTTTTTTACAAACTAAAGCACAACAGTTAAACCTAAGCGAAATGGAAACTGTGCTTAAAACCGAAAGCATTGATTCCTTAAATACTTTTTTAAATTTAAAAAAATATTTCTTAGTAGGTCGAAATTACAATGAAGCTAATGAAGGCACTGCTAACTGGGCATATCAATCAAACCAAAATGTAGATTTAAATTTTAAAATATCCCCAATTGTCTCTAAATATTCCAATTTTCATCATACAAGAAAAGGGGATTCTTTTAGTACTGTAATTGAGTATTTTATTGATTCAGCAACTTTTGAATCTATATATGATCAACTGAAAATAAAAAGTTTAGATAAAGTAAAAACCAATATTGATAAATATTCGAATTCGATTACTTACACATTTACAGTACTAGATAATTACTTTGCAAATTTATCTCGAATCAAACAATTTAAAAGAATTCTAGGAGGAAAAAAAATAATGACAGAATACTTTACTTTACGCATGAGTACCTATACCTCTAAAAAACTAACTCCGTTCTATATTAGGTGATTAGGCTGGCCCAAACACCCCCCATTTCATTTTGCAGTTTCCTCTCCACACCTCAATTAGATGCAAAGCGACTGCATCCCCTCCACAAATAACCAAAAGTTTACATATAAAATAGATATAATTTATTAAAAAAATCTATATTTGTCTTTCCCCTATTCAGCTACATCTAGCTGTCTAAAATGAATTAACTCAAATAATCCATATGGGGAACTATTTACAAAAGTTAGCAGGTCTATTATTTTTAGCCGCTATTTTATCCATCAACAATTTACAAGCACAAGCACCACTGGGTTTTAATTACCAAGGGGTAGCCTTAACCAATGCAGGAACTCCAGTTGCGAGTAAAGTAATCTCATTAAGAATTGCTTTAATAGAATCGCAACAATTAGGTACTGTTAGGTATCAAGAAATACACAATGTAAGTACCGATGCTTATGGACAATTTTCTGTCATCATAGGAAATGGACAGGCTGTTATAGGAAAGATGTCCGATGTTCAATGGAGCAAGTTCCCCTATTACATGAAAGTAGAATTGGACTTAACAGGTGGAACTGCTTATGTATTTGTGGGAACATCACAGTTACTTTCAGTTCCTTATGCCTTATATGCCAATAATGCAGGTGCTGCAAGTATAAGCGTCGATAGTTTAAAATTAGATATAGCTACCATTAAATTGACTCAAAAAGGCGATAGTATTATTTTAAATAACAACCGAGGTGCAGTTTATATTCCTAAGATTGATTCATTGGCAAAGATTGTGTCACAAATAGCAGGAATTAAATCAGGTGTAATTAAATACATAAGAGACTCTGCAACAAAAACACCCTATGGATTAGCCATTGGGTATGATGCATTGAAAGGGATGGATACTATTGTTGCTAATGCAAATAACTATGCAATTGGAAATGGTGCAGGAAGTAGCTTGATAAAGAATATAGACAATAGTTCCAATAACGATAATATATTAATTGGTACAGCCAGTGGAGCAGCTTTAGGAACTAAAGCCAGTGGAGGCGCTATGCAAAATGTGATCATCGGAAATAATGCTGGACAAAATGCCAAAGCAGACGCTACTGGAAACGTATTAGTAGGTTATGAAGCTGGAAAAAATTCAGTGGGCTCTATTGGCTCTAAAACGGTTCAGTACAGCCAAAACGTTGCTTTAGGAACAAGTGCATTACAAAGTGCAAAAAATGCAGGTACCAACGTATCAATAGGTGCTAACAATTTAAAATTAGCCAATGATGTAAGTAGAAACGTATCTATTGGAGCCAATACAGCTTTGAATTACAATGGAGATGATAATGTGATATTAGGTACTGAAATGCTATTAGACACTTCCTCCAACGGAAGCAAAAATGTTATTATTGGTGCTGCTGTTGCCACCAACTTAAGAGGAAGTGGAAATGTTATACTGGGTTACAAAGCAGCAAGTGATTCAATTTTCTTAAACACGAGCAATCGTTTAATCATTGCAAATGATAAAACAAAAACTCCTTTGATTTATGGAGAGTTTGATAATAAAAAAGTAACTATTAATGGCGATTTAACAGTTACTGGGAAGTTGAATGGGAGTAGTGGATCAGGTGCTTCTATAGCTGATTCAAAAGGGAATATTATTGCAGGCACTTCTGCTTTAAGTGCTAATAAAGTTGGTACATACAATATCGCAATAGGTGAAAATGCTTTATCAATCATAGACTCGGGCTCAAATAATATTGCAATTGGTAGAAATGCATTAAAGTCTAGTCCTAAACTTAGTAATTTAGTTGCCATTGGTGAAAATGCACTATCAAATGTTACAATTGGTTTTGCAAACACCGCATTAGGAATCAGCACACTAGCTGCTACTACAACAGGTGACAGAAACACAGCTATTGGACACGAAGCTTTAGAGAAAAATACAACAGGTAGTTATAATACTGCAGTGGGAAATGAAGCTTTAAGGGGAAATACAACAGGTTATCGTAATACAGCTGTAGGTATGAATTCATTGCTAGAAAGTAAGACGGCATCAAACAATACTGCTATTGGTTTTTATAGTCAACTTAAAAATATTTCAGGAGGTGCTAATACAAGTTTGGGGGATCAGTCATTAACGTACAATACAACCGGTTCCTCTAATACTTCAATCGGTTGGGGATCTTTGGATCAAAATAAAACCGGTTCTAATAATACATCTCTAGGATATAATGCCGGTACACTTATTGATAGCGGTTCAAATAATATTTTTATAGGAAGCAATGCAGGGAATGACAGTTCATTTATAAAGTCTAATAATAAATTAGTGATTGCAAATTCAAATACAAAAACACCTTTGATTTATGGTGAGTTTGATAATAAAAAGGTTACTATTAATGGAGATTTGACAGTGACTGGGAAGTTAAATGGAAGTACTGGTTCAAATTCTAGTCTTGATAAATCTAATAACATTACTATAGGTGATAATGCGCTTACAAAAATAAAGAATGACTACGGTGGAGGAAATATTGCCCTTGGTTTAAACGCATTGAATGCAATGGATTCTGGCTCCAATAATATAGCCATTGGAACAAACACACTTACTAAAATGATAAAAGGTGGCGGAGGTCAAGGAAGTCAGAATGTTGCGATAGGAATGAACTCTTTAATGAATTCAATTGGGAATGGTAATACTGCAATTGGTGTTCAAGCATTACAAGACGGAACTTCAGCTAGTTGGAATACTGCTATTGGCGAACATTCAATGGCAGGTTTGAAAACTGGTTCTAGTAATGTTTCAGTTGGATATGCAAGTATGATTGCTTCGCAGGATGAAGCCTCTAATAATGTCATGATTGGACGTGGAACTGGCGAAAAATTGAATTCTAGTAATAATGTAGCTATTGGTAGTCAGTCAATGAATGCTGCAACTACTGGGAGTGAAAATGTTGCTATAGGCTATACTAGTTTGTATAATAATAAAACTAGTAGTAAGAATATAGCAATTGGTAATGCATCATTATCGAGCCATGTAAATAGGCAACAAGCGGATGGGGATAAGAATATAGCAATTGGCTATCAATCTTTATTAAAAGATACTTCTGGAGTTGATAATACTTCAATTGGAACATATTCAATGGCAGAGAATTTATCTGGAGCTTCCAATGTAACACTTGGTAATTTTACCTTACAATCAAATACTACTGGCTCAACAAATGTTGCTATTGCACCCAATGCTTTACATTTTAATACAACTGGTAATAATAATATTGGGGTTGGATATGCATCGCTTTATCAGAATACTACAGGTTCTAATAATTCGGCTTTAGGATACAATGCACTTAATGCAAATACCATTGGTTTTTCCAATACTGCAGTTGGTAATCAATCTTTATTTTCTAATACAACAGGTTATAGAAATACAGCAATTGGTGATAGTGCCTTTTTAACAAAAACTTCTTATACAAACTCTACTGCAATTGGTTATAATGCTCAGATCACTTCAAGTAATCAAATACAATTAGGCGATGCAAATATTCTAACAGTAAAAACAAGTGGATCAATTATAGCAGGAGGTATAAATGCCCCCATAGGAACAACAACCCCAAATATTGGTAATTTCACAACAATTACAACTACTTTAGATAGTTTTAAAACTAGTTCATTATTTTTTGGCAAAAGAGGTATAACAAATTATGTTATAAGTGGTAGTCAAACAACATTAATTAATAATACATCTGGTGGAGGAGTAGAAAATTTTGCTGTTGGGCCAACTCTATCTAAAAATTCAGCGGGTTCTGGCAATACAGCAGTTGGCTTATTTGTTTTAAACGCGAATACCTCCGGTACCGGAAATACCGGTACCGGATTTTATACATTAAAGAATAATACAATTGGCGAATATAACACTGCTTTCGGATTTTCACCATTACTTAACAATACTGAAGGAAATAATAATGTATCAATAGGGAAATACTCTCTTTATTATAATACAACGGGAAGTAATAATATTGCTTTAGGTACAATTGCTCTTTATAATAATACAACAGGATATTCAAATATTGGATTAGGGTATGGTGCCTTAAATACAAATGTTGCAAATTATGGATCTACCGCAATTGGAACTAATGCAATGCAATTTGCTAATAATACTGCTATTGGGCAGTTTTCAAAAAATACTGCAATTGGTTTTGAAGCTTTAAAAGGTAGTTCAAATGCATCAACCAATACAGGTATAGAAAATACTGCTGTTGGAAGTCAGGCTATGGCAGCAAATACAACAGGTTCATCTAATAGTGCTTTTGGAAATTTGGCTTTAGCTAATAATACTACAGGTTTTCAAAATACTGCAATTGGTATGTATGCACTTATTTCCAATACCACTTCAAATTATAATGTAGGCGTTGGTTATGAGGCTTTGTATGCAAATACAGCAGGCTCTCAAAATTTAGCAGTAGGTACAAATTCAATGTTGGAGAATACTATAGGAAATGGGAATACTGCATTGGGTATTTTTTCTTTGCAACAAAATATTAGTGGCAATTATAATAATGCAATAGGACTTCAGGCTCTTTATAAAAATAGCACGGGCTCAAATAATATTGTAGAAGGTAATTCTGCAATGTATAATAATTTGTCTGGAAGTAGTAATATTGCAATAGGTGTAAATGCACTTAATAACTCAACACAAGATTATAATGTTGCAATTGGAAATAGTGCAGGATCAAATTTGATAAGCGGGTCAAATAATATAGTAATTGGAGCTAATGCCCAACTTTCAACAACATCTTCTTCAAATGAAACGGTCATAGGAAATGCTTCAACAGTATCTGCGAAAGTTTTTGGCAATTTAGAAACAAGTGGAATAATTTCCTCAGCAAAAGGATTTCTTCCACCAAAATTTACTTCAGTTCAAAGAGATGCAATAACTTCTCCTGCAACAAGTTTAATCGTTTTTTGTACTAACTGCGGCGTAAAAGGACAAATGCAATATTTTGATGGAACTGCTTGGGTTGATATGACAGGAAATGCACCAGCAGTGGCTTATACTCCAAATATTGGAGATACCTATCAAGGAGGTAAAGTTGCCTATGTTTTAGTTTCTGGTGATCCTGGATATGATGCAACAACACCACATGGATTAATTGCAGCAACATCAGATCAAAGTGCAGGAATTCAGTGGTATAATGGAACCTATACAACTACAGGAGCAACGGGAACTGCTCTTGGAACAGGAGCTTCTAATACCAATGCTATTATTGCAAATCAAGGTGCTACAACTACGAATTATGCAGCAGGTTTAGCGAGAGCCTACAGAGGAGGAGGTTATAGTGATTGGTACTTGCCTTCAAGGCAAGAGCTTAATTTACTTTATATTCAGGCAAGTGTGGTTGGTATTGGTTATACGAATAAATCCTATTGGAGTTCTTCAGAGTTCGACAACGGCTTAGCGTGGTACCAGAATTTCTCTGTTGACCAACCGGGCAAAAGTGATAAGTTTAATTTAGGCTATGTTCGAGCTGTAAGATCTTTTTAAAGAATCAACTGTAAAAAATAAAATATGAATAAAATAAAAAGTATCAGATTTAAACTTTTAGTATGCACCATAGCAATACTAAGTCTTGCTGTATTTAAAGTTTCGGCACAAGCACCACTTGGATTTAATTATCAAGGGGTAGCCTTAACCAATGCAGGAACACCAGTGGCTAGTAAAAAAATTAGCTTAAGGATATCCTTGCTTGAATCTCAACAATTGGGTACTGTAATTTACCAAGAAACGCATGGCACCAACACGGATGCTTATGGTCAATTTTCCATCATCATAGGTAATGGACAAGCTGTAACTGGAAAGATGAGCGATGTTCAATGGAACAAATTTCCTTACTACATGAAAGTAGAACTAGATTTAGATGGTGGTACCTCATTTGTGTTTGTGGGTACCTCACAACTATTATCCGTTCCCTATGCTTTGTATGCGAACAATGCAGGAGCGGCCAGCATCAGTGTAGATAGCGTTAAAAATGAATTATCTACCATTAAATTGTCTCAGAAAGGAGATAGTATAGTTTTAAGCAACAATAGAGGATCTGTATTAATTCCTAAAATTGATTCAATATCAAAAATTGCAAGTCAAATAGCTGGAATCAAGGCTGGAACTTTAAAATATATCAAGGATTCGGTAAGTAAACTACCAAATGGTATTGCTATTGGCTATAATGCTTTAAATAATTTTGACAGTACTGCATTTAACAGCTCCAATATTGCCCTAGGTCAAAGTGCAGGTGTGGCATTGACCAAGCTAACAAGTGGCATTAATAATTCAGATAATATTTTGATTGGACAAAATGCTGCAGCCAGTATTAATGCCCCTAGCACTAGTGCAGGTGCTTATCAAAACGTAATAATTGGTAATGGTGCTGGTCAAAGTACCAACGTTTTGGCCTCTCAGAACGTAGTTATAGGGCACGAGGCGGCTAAAAATTCAAGTGGTACCATTGGTACTCAAACCAGTGTGTTCAATAATAATATAGCCATCGGTGCAAGGTCTTTAAAATCTGCCATTATCTCACAGTCCAACGTCTCCATTGGTTCTGATAATATGAGTTCATCCACTCAAGCAAATCGCAATACGATGATTGGGTCAAATGTGGTAAACAAATACAATGGAGATGACAACGTTATTATTGGTGCTGAGATGTTATTTGACACTGCCTCAAACGGAAGTAAAAATGTAATTATTGGTTCTGTAGTCGCAAAAAACATAAGAGGTAGTAAAAATATTATACTTGGATACAAAGCAGCTTATGACAGTTCCTTTAAAAACACCAATAACAAATTAATTATTGCCAATGACTCTACAAGAACGCCATTGATTTATGGAGAGTTTGACAATAAGAAAGTGACAATTAATGGTGACTTTACTATCACTGGTAAATCTAATTTGAATTTAAGTACAGATACCACTATTAAAGCCTTAAAGAAGACAATAGATAGTTTGGTAGCTGCTTTGTCAACTAAAAGTGTCGGTAAGATAGATAGCTCTACTTTGGCTAAAATTAATCCTGTTATAGCTACTAAATTCTTGGACAGTACTTTTTTACCAACAATAAATTTTGATGGTAATGCTACACATGTTGCATTAGGAAAAATTGATTTATTAAGTCAAAAAATATATAATAGAACTTTTACTGTTGAATCATGGATTAAATCTTTAAAAGTGAGTGATACAACTCAAATGATATTTTGTAATGGATATCAATGGAACGGCAATGTTGGAACTTTTGCAATGTCATTATACAAAGGAAGAATTTTAGCTACAGTTGGAAATTTTGCAGGATACTCAATGAGTGCAGACTTTCCTAAAGATTCACTTTGGCATCATGTTGTTTTTACGCATAACAATACCGATAAGTATTCTGTAATTTTCATAGATGGAATTGAAAAATATAGAATAAATAATCTGGGTGTACAAGGCATGGTATCAGGATCTCAAAATCTAGATGGTATAGGGGCAAATTTAGATGGTGGCTATGTCGCACCACGTGAGTTTTTTAAAGGCAATTTAAGAAAGCTTAGAGTTTCAAAGGGTGCTGTATATACTTCAAATTTCAGTCCAAGTTACACTTATATAAAAGCTGACTCTACATTAGCTTTTTGGGAATTAAATGATTTAGGCACACACATAAAAGCAAATGATTCTGCATATAATGGAACACTTTATAATGGGGCTTGGTTAGTTCCTGATACTTCGTCAACAAATTTGAATAATGGATTATTGGCTTACTTCCCATTGGATGGAAATACTAAAGATTCAAGTACTAATAAAAATGATGGCGTTGTTACAAACAATTTAGTTTATGTAAGTAATCGTTTTAATGAATCAAATAAAAGTATTCAGCTATCATCATTTAATGATATAATTTCAACAACTAATTCAATCTCAAATCCCCAGCCTATATCTTATTCATTTTGGTTTAAAACATCTACAGTTGGAAATTTTATAGGTTTTAATAATGGTCAAAAAACACATGGAGGAAATTGGGATAGAGTTGCTATGTTGGATTCAGCAGGCTATATAAATTATTATATTTACCAGGCCGGCGAGAAGTTTTTAAAGGGAAATCAAAGTTTAAAAGACAATAAATGGCACCATTGTGTAACAAATTCAAGCTCCACTGGAGTCCAAATATATATTGACGGTCAATTAATTGCTCAAGAATCAACTTATAATTCCCCTCAGGCATATAGTGGTTACTTTAGAATTGGTGGACTTCAAACAGGCGCTACAATCCCTGCATTAAGTTCTAATGTTGGACTTATTGATGATGTAAGAATATACAATAGAGTCTTAAATGTTAATGAAATAACCTACTTAAGCACACACTAATGAAAAACATAATCTACATATCATTGTTAACGATAATCACCCTCACTGGTTTCTCCCAAACCATTAAGCGTGGGTCCATTAATTCCGTTGGATTTACTAGCCCCAATGTGAACTTCTCGGTTGGGCAATACATGGCAGGAAACTTTAGCTCGGGTACCAATAAAATCACTGTAGGCTTTCAGCAGCCTGTCCGTATCATGTTAGATACCAGTGTGGCCATAGTTGGCGATTTAAGTATTTGCCCTGGTGATACTACCGTAATCAAAGCCAATAGCTCTCCTTTTTATACCTGGTTTAAAAATGATGTAGCCATTAAAGCAAAGGATACCTCCTTCTTAAAAGTGACCCAAAATGACACAGGAGTCTATAGAATAGCCTATTCTGATGGTTTAGGACATTATGATTCATCCAGACAAATTTTAATCAAAAAGAGTCCATTTCAGAAGCCTCCCACCCCCACCATTGTTAGAGACAGTGCTGGTAATTTAACTTCCAACTACAGCACAGGGAATCAATGGTACAAAGACGGGGTAGCTATTGGAGGTGCCACAGATGTTAAATATAAACCTGTTGTAAATGCTTCCTATACCGTTACTACGGTCCAAAATGGCTGTGCTAGTTTAAAAGGCACTTCTTACTTCTTCTTGGTAACAGACATCATTAATTTGGAGGATAATCAGTTTATAAAAGTGATGCCTAACCCCTATGTATCTAATTTATACCTGAACTTCTTCCTAATTAAATACAATACTCTAAATGCCGATATTTTTGATTTTAGCACAGGTAGGTTGGTAGCCAATAGAAAAAATCTATACTCAGGAACCAACTTAGATCTTGCAACTTTATCAGCAGGTATTTACATTGTAAAAGTGTATTCTACCGACTTTAAAATGACTTACACCTTTAAGATTGTGAAATTATAAAAAATTATTAGGCGTTCAAGCTATACTAAATGTAGTTTGAGCGCCTTTAATACCTATAAACAATCAACTTAGAAATACCTAGTTTAAAACTAACAAATTGATCGTTGCCTATATTGGCTGGCGTATAATTTGCACGTAAAGTTTTCTCTACTTCCTCATTGCCAAAATGATCTATGACATCCGAACTGGTAAACCTATAATCGATCTCACCAAAAAACCGAAGGTTTTGACTGTAATTGTATTGCACACCAACATGAATAGGTATGGTAGCAATAGGAATAAACTGGTCAGCTAATTTAATGTAATCGTAAAAATATTTTTTAAAATTATTTTCATCTTTAGGTAGGTTTAAAATATAGCCCATGCCAATACCCACATAAGGATTGTATTTTACTTTGTGAAAACTATAAGGGTGATTCTCATAAAAAAAATATTCCATCCCAAAACTTATTTCATGAAAAGTTCTATAGAACTGAAAACCTCTATCGATGATTTCTTTATTGCTAGACAATAAATCATCTGCGCCCAAAGGAATGTATTCATAGTTCATACTCAAGGTAAACTGCTGCGTTAAATTTTTTCTATAAAAGATACCAAAATTGCTTCTAAAATTATTTACGCCAGCTCCAACTTGTCCAAAATAGCTGGTGGTGCCAATATGGCCACCCCACTCCCCCCTGTAATCCAATAGACTTAGGTTTTGAGCAAATGCATAGCTAGGAAGCATCAAAATTAAAATTGGTATGATTCGCTTTTTAAACATTCCTGGTTTTGTATTGCATTAATATAGGTATCATGTATTTACTATAAACCGAATAGCTTCATTGCATTTGTAGTGGTAATCTCCGCCACCTCATGCAGGGGTATATTTTTAATCTCTGCCAACTTCATGGCCACTTGAATCATATAGGCAGGCTCATTGGATTTACCACGATAAGGCACAGGCGATAAATAAGGGGCATCTGTTTCTAGTACTAACCATTGCATTGGTATTTCTTTAATAGCTTCTGCCACGCCTGCATTTTTATAAGTAAGCACACCGCCTAAACCTAAATGAAAGCCCATGGCAATAATTTGTTCTGCCGATTCTTTGCTGCCACTAAAACAATGAAAAATGCCGCGCAATCCTTTTTTTGCAAAAGGTTTAACAGCTTCAATGGTCTCTCCCATCGCATTGCGTGTATGGATTACTATGGGTAAATTATATTCCAAAGCCCAGCCCATTTGTTTTTCAAAAGCATGCAGTTGTTGATTGGTAAATGTTTTATCCCAATAAAAATCCAACCCTATCTCCCCAATGGCAATAAATTTTCTTTTTGCTAATTGCTGTTGTACAATGGCCAGTTCTTCCTCTACATTTTCTTTTACAGAACAGGGATGCAAACCCATCATGGCCATACAATTTTTTGGATAGGCTGCTTCCACTTCAAGCATGGCTTCCAAACTTTGACTATCCACAGCAGGCATTAAAATAGTATCAATACCAGTATCAAAAGCATTTTTGAGCACCTCTATTAAATTGTCTTTAATAGGATCTGAGTAGAGATGAGCATGGGTGTCTACAAAACGCATAATGGCTAAATCTTAGTTTAATCCCTACAAAAAAAGGCTATTTTTCACGTTTTACATAATAATACCTACAATAAGTCGTTTAAGCTTTATAAGCAACAATGGTCTTATTAGTACAGACATTCAACTTTGTTTTTTATAGGGTACGGATTATACCGGCTGAGGTTTCTACCTTGGCCTTTTTTTTGCCCAAAAGCCATCCCCTTTCGCTTAATATAAAGCTTCAAAACGATAGCCCAAATTGGAAAAATAAGCCAATACTTGGGGCAGGGCAACTTCCAATCTTTCCCAAGCCTTGGCACTATCATGAAATACCACAATGGACCCAGCATGCGCATTTTTGATTACATTTTTTGCGCATTGTTTCCCATTTAAATGCAAATCAAAATCGCCACTCAACACATCCCACATCATAATTTGTTGAGGTAAGGTTTTATCTGCTTTTATTTTTCTTAATGCTGCTGCACTAATTCTTCCATAAGGTGGGCGAAATAAATTGGATGCGATTAAAGTACTTGCGTTAGCAATGTTTTCAATATAAATAGGCGTAGCCGTTTTCCATCCATTCAAATGATCATAAGTATGATTGCCCACTGCATGTCCCTCTTGAATAATTGATTCATAAATATTGGCATAGGAAAGCACATTTTTTCCAATACAAAAAAAACTAGCCTTGGCATTGTATTTTTTTAATTGTTCCAATACAAAAGGCGTGGCCATTGGGTGAGGGCCATCATCAAAACTTAAATAAATAACCTTTTCAGTACTTGGCATTTTCCAAGTGCATCCTGGATACAATGCCCTCAACCAAAAAGGTGTTTTTACTAAATACATACCCAAAGATAAATAGTTCTATTGCCCATTTGAATATTATCTTTGTATAAATAAAAAAGCGCATGGATTCAAAGGTTAGAGTAAGGTTTGCACCCTCCCCTACTGGTGGTTTACACTTAGGTGGGGTAAGGACTGTTTTGTTTAATTACTTGTTTGCCAAACACCATGGTGGGGACTTTATTTTAAGAATAGAAGATACCGATCAATCTCGTTTTGTACCCGGCGCAGAACAATATATTATAGACACTTTGAACTGGTGTGGGCTAACCCCAGACGAAAGTACCGTGCACGGTGGCGCCTATGGGCCTTATAGACAAAGTGAAAGAAAAGCTACTTATACCCAATATGCACAAATATTAATTGAAAAAGGTTTTGCTTATTACGCCTTTGACACCCCTGAAGATTTAGAGGCAAAAAGAAAAGAAATTCCCAATTTTCAATACAGCCGTGCTCATAGAATGGAAATGAAAAATTCTATTTCACTAAGTGAAAACGAAGTGACTGAATTATTAAAAAAAGGAACACCTCATGTTATTCGTATTAAAATACCGGATGAAGAACAAATAGTATTTACAGATATGATTAGAGGAGAAGTGAGCTTTGAGGTGAGCACCGTGGATGATAAAGTATTATTAAAAGCAGACGGCATGCCTACTTATCATTTAGCAGTGGTAGTGGACGATTACTTAATGAAAATTACGCATGCTTTTAGAGGTGAAGAGTGGCTACCCAGTGCGCCGGTGCATATATTATTATGGAAGTATTTATTTGGATTGGATAAAATGCCTAACTGGGCGCATTTGCCTTTGATATTAAAACCAGAAGGCAGTGGTAAATTAAGTAAGCGGGATGGAGAGCGTTTAGGCTTTCCCGTTTTTGCGATGGATTGGAACGACCCTATCACTAAAGAAACCACCATTGGTTTTAAAGAAAAAGGATTTTTACCAGAAGCCTTTATTAATTTCTTAGCGATGTTGGGCTGGAACGATGGAACAGATAAAGAAATATTTACCATCGAAGAATTGATTACCAGCTTTGATATTGAAAGAGTGCATAAAGGCGGTGCTAAATTCGATTATGAAAAAGCAAAATGGTTCAACCAAGAATGGATCAAAAGAACTGATAATAAAGTATTAGCCACCTTACTTCAACCCTTTTTGGATACTGCCAAAATTGAAGTACATGAAGCGCCTTATTTAGTAAAAGTTATTGGGCTCGTAAAAGACCGTTGTCATTTATTAGCCGATTTTATACCACAAAGTCATTTCTTTTTTGCGGCACCTAGCACCATTGACATTGCTGCTATCTTACCTAAATGGGAAGAAAAGAAGCAGGGCTTCTTTGATGCATTAGTAAAACTATATGCACAAAAAATTGCAGAAGGTATAAAAACATTGCCAGCAGCAAACCTTGAAGCCAATTTTAAAGAATTAGCCACAGCGCATGAAATAAAACCAGGAGATTTATTATTACCGCTGAGAATTATGCTAGTGGGTGGTAAATTTGGACCAGGTGTATTTGATATCATTGAATCCATTGAACTTTCTGATACAGTAGCAAGAATTGAATATAGTTTGCGATTGATTTCAGAAAAATAATGTAACTTAATAGTAATGAAACCGATTAGAGTATTAGTAGCAAAAGTAGGACTAGACGGACATGACCGTGGGGCTAAAATAATTGCCACGGCGCTGCGTGATGCAGGCATGGAAGTAATTTATACTGGCCTACGTCAAAGCCCTGAAATGGTGGTGCAGGCTGCCTTACAAGAAGATGTAGATGCCATTGGCATTAGTATACTGTCTGGTGCACATATGACAGTGTTTCCAAAAGTATATCAGTTAATGCAAGAAAAAGGTTTGACCAATGTGTTATTAACTGGTGGTGGTATAATTCCCGAAGAAGACAGTAGTACACTTCGAGCAATGGGTATTGGTACTTTATTTGCTCCCGGAACCAATACTGCCGATATTGCTAGCTATATAAAAGATTGGGTGGCCGCTAACCAAAAATAAACTGCTTTTTTAATTTATAAATTGCAACTATATGTCCTCCTTTCAAACTTTGTTTACAAAAATGGAAGATCATACCTTGATCATTACCATCAATCGTCCCGACAAATTAAATGCATTGAATCAACAAGTCATGAAAGACTTAGATGCCGTCATGGACAGAGTATATAAATTTCCAGAAATTAAAAGTGTAGTCATAACGGGTGCAGGCTTAAAAAGTTTTGTGGCCGGTGCCGATGTGAAAGAATTTGAATCCTTATCTAAAGAAGAGGCTACTGCTCTTGCCAAAAGAGGACAGGATGTGTTTTTTAAAATAGAACATTCACCAAAACCAGTGATTGCTTGTGTGAATGGATTTGCATTAGGCGGTGGTTGTGAACTAGCCATGGCTTGTCATTTTATTATAGCTTCAGAAAGCGCTGTCTTTGGACAACCAGAAGTGAACTTAGGCATTATGGTAGGTTATGGTGGCTCACAAAGATTGACTCAAAGAGTAGGTAAAGGAAGAGCAATGGAATTAGTGATTACAGGAAAAACTATTAATGCCACCCAAGCTATGAATTATGGTCTAGCAAACTATGTGGTACCTCAAACTGAATTATTAGATAAAGCCTTCTCTATATTAAGCGTGGTGCATGAAAAAGCACCTAAGTCTGTAGCTAATTCTATTAAAGCCGTGAACGCTGCATGGAACGAAGCAGAGAATGGCTATGATGTAGAAGCTAATTTATTTGGCGAATGCTTTACCACCCATGATGCTAAAGAAGGTATTACTGCTTTTATTGAGAAAAGAAAGCCCGAATTCAAAGGGAATTAATTTGCCCTATTTACTTAATATTTTATGGGCAGTTTAGTACCTTTGCGCTAGAAAAAATAACAATATGGAATACAGAATTGAGAAAGACACAATGGGTGAAGTAAAAGTACCTGCTCATGTTTATTGGGGTGCGCAAACACAAAGAAGTATTGACAATTTTAAAATAGCACAGGATATCAATCGAATGCCTAAGGAAATCATTAAAGCATTCGCCTATTTAAAAAAAGCAGCTGCCCTTACGAATATGGATGCAGGTGTATTACCTAAAGAAAAATCGGATTTAATTGGACAAGTTTGCGATGAAATTATTGCAGGTAAATTAGACGATCAATTCCCATTAGTCGTTTGGCAAACAGGAAGCGGCACCCAAAGCAATATGAATTTAAATGAAGTGATTGCCTACCGTGCGCATGTTTTAAATGGAGGAAGCTTAAGCGATAAAGAAAAGTTTTTACATCCTAATGACGATGTTAATAAATCACAATCTTCTAATGATACCTTCCCAACGGCTATGCATATTGCAGCCTATCAAATTT
>Ga0209188_1001259_pt1 | contig 21002 bp, 18 predicted proteins | sample C_130625_EF_Meta_FD_187307 | JGI IMG/M metagenome (GOLD analysis project Ga0209188, IMG submission 187307) | Freshwater microbial communities from Lake Croche, Canada to study carbon cycling - C_130625_EF_MetaG (SPAdes) (version 2) | ecosystem: Environmental > Aquatic > Freshwater > Lake... | reverse complement strand
CAGCTGCTATTAAGAAATTGCCTGCATATTTATTTAAATTATTATTTGTATTAAAGAAAATTTTGTCTTTCGCATTATCAAATCTAATTTCTGGAATAAGGGTTAGCTTAGAAAAATGAATATTCGCAGATAAGGTGTTTTGAAAAATGGAAGTACCCACTCCCACTAAATTCTTAGTGTCATTAAAATATTCGGACCTTATTGTAAAACCAAATTTTGCGTTGGGGTCATAATTAAGATACACCGCATTACTAGTCCAATTATTTCCACCTAAGTGGGCAATGGTACCATCATAATTAATGCCAACTTGACTACTTACTACACCATTCAATATTAATTCAATTTGAGATTTATCATGACCTCCTTGATAATTTAAAAAAGCTTTTAATTTATCGTCCTTTGAAATTGTGCTCAACTGTGCAATAAACATTTTATAGGGACTTGATGAAAAAGTAAAATCGGTGGGCTGGACAAAACCTACCATCATAGCCGATTTTCCACCTAAACTAATATCCGCTCTTAGGCCCGCGTGATAAAAAGGACTATAAGAGAATCCATAACTTGTACTATAGTTTCTATTAGCATAAGCATCGGTTAATTCATACCCAAAATGTGTTGCCCATTTACCAAGGGTAAATTTTATAATTGAATTTGGCGCATAACTCACAAAGGCCTGTTTAATAAATTGAGCAAGTCCATTATCATTATAAGAAAACTCTTTAGCTCTTTTACCCAAACCTAAATCGAGGCTAGTAGCAAAATTACCAAGGGAATGATCTAACTTAATAGAAGCCATACCTAATTGCAGAGATTGATTCGCTTTTGTATAGCTTGTTTTATTATTAGTGGCCTTATTAGAAAAATCACTCTTATAATAGCCATCAAAATAAATAGTATAAATGGTCGAGGCCTTAGGCGCTTTAGCGCTATCTGTTTGAGCCTTAGAAATAAGGCTAATAAATAGTAAAATAGTTAAAAATGGAGCTGATTTCATATAAGTAAATCGTAATAAATATATTATAATTATTTCTATATATATTTATTTTGCTAAATTACTAATATTTTTATTCTTTTTTGTATTTTCATATATATTAATAATTTCATAATATATTAATTTAATAATATACTCCTTGAAGCTGCCAAGTATCTAAAATATATCAACTAACTATATTTGTTTAAAAAAATATACCTTTTTTATATTATTAAGTTAAACAAATAGATAATAAATGAATTAACTTTGTAATATAAATCTCTCGATCTTCTGCATGGAAAACAAAGCCCCTATTACATCTAAGGTCGATAACCGTTTTGAAGCTTTATTCAATTCTGCTTCCATGGCCATTATTGTGGTAGATAGCAAAGGAGTCATTGCAATGGCTAATAATTACGCCAATACCTTATTTGCCTATACAGAAGAATCCATGGTGGGTCAAGTATTGGAGAAGTTAATTCCACAAAGACACCATGCAAAGCATGTAGGCCATAGAGAGGGTTATATAGAAAAGCCGAATGCAAGAACAATGGGATTAGGCATGACCTTGTCTGCACAAAAAAAAGACGGAAGTGAATTCCCTGTTGAAATAAGTCTTGGCCATTTTAAAACAGGAGAAGATCAATTTGCGATTGCCTTTATAGCAGATATTACCAAGCGTAAATTAAATGAAGAAAAAATTATTGCGCAGCAGGTGGAAATGGAAAAAGGAAAAGAGATCAATGATTTAAAATCTAGATTCGTTTCCATGGCTTCTCATGAATTTAGAACGCCTTTAAGCACTATACTATCTTCTGTATCCTTGCTTTCTAAATATACAAGTACCGGGGATCAATCAAAAAGAGATAAACACATTGACCGTATAAAATCCTCTGTTAAAACTTTAACCGATATCTTAAATGAGTTTTTATCCTTAGGTAGAATTGAAGAAGGAAAGGTAGAGATGAATCCAGAAATTTTTGACCTGGTTGAATTTATAAATGGTATGAATAACGAAATGTCAGTTTTATTAAAACCTGGACAAAAATTCATATTCAAACATAAGGGGAATATGCAAACCTATACCGATTCTAATTTATTAAAGCATATCATGATAAACTTGCTTTCTAATGCAATTAAGTTCTCACCAGAAAATGCAAGTATTACAATAGATACAGAAGTGACTAGTACCCATACGAAAATTAGTATTACAGATAAAGGCATTGGCATACCGGCAGCGGATCAAGTACATTTATTTGAACGCTTCTTCAGGGCCACCAATGTAACCAATATACAAGGTACAGGCTTAGGCCTTCATATTGTAGGAAGATATGTGGAACTATTAAATGGTACAATTAACTGCCATAGTGAATTTGAAAATGGTAGCAGCTTTATTATCAATTTACCCAGCTTAATTAAAAATGACTTTGAATAAAAATACAGTTATGGAAAAAATACTACTTATTGAAGATAATGATGCCTTAAGAGACAATACTGCTGAAATTTTGACACTGGCTAACTACGAAGTGATTACTGCTGAAAATGGCAAAATAGGAGTTGAAAAAGCAATAGCCAACCCTCCTGACTTAATAGTATGTGACATTATGATGCCCATTTTAGACGGCTATGGTGTTTACCAAATAATTAGCAAAAACAAAGCCCTACAACATATCCCTTTTATATTCCTAAGTGCGAAAAGTGAAAGAACTGATTTAAGAAAAGGAATGGAAATGGGCGCAGATGATTATATTACTAAACCATTTTCGGATTCAGAATTAATCAATGCCATTAGAGCTAGAATAGAAAAAAATAAAATTCAGCAAAATGCAGGTGGAAGAGGTATTGAAGCCTGGTATCAAATTATTTCAGAGCTAGGCAATAAAGATGAAATGCATAAGGCACTTGAAACTCATGATGTGATTGAATTTAAGAAAAAGCAGGTTATCTATTCAGAAGGTCAACATCCCAATAAATTATATTATATAGAATCGGGTAAAGTAAAAGTATATAAAACAAGCGATGGAGGTAAAGAATTAATTGTTAGTTTATTATCGGCAGGAGATTTCTTTGGTCATATCCCCTTAATTGAAAATACAGTTTACGAAGAATTTGCTGAAACATTAGAAGAGTCATCTATTAGAGTCATTCCTAAAAAAGAATTCGAGCATTTACTTACACATAACCAAGAAGTAGCATTGAAAGTTATTAAGCTACTTGCCAATAATATTTCTGAAAAAGAACAACAATTGGTGGCACTAGCCTATCATAGTTTACGCAAAAGAGTAGCAGACACCTTATTAACATTAAAAAAGAAATACGCTATAGAAAGCGATACTAACCCTTTCTCTATTTCTATTTCAAGAGAAGATTTAGCCAATATAGCAGGTACTGCCACTGAAAGTTTAATTAGAACTTTAAGCGACTTTAAAGCAGAAAAATTAATAGAAATTAAAGAGGGTAAGATTGTAATACTTCAAGAAAAGAAACTAGCCAATCTTTTTAACTAGTCGTTGCTTCGAATTTTTCGTTCACTTCGCTTTTCCATGCAATAAACTCATTTTCTAGATAAACTACTTGTTGCTTATATTTTTTATATTCAGTCACTAATTTAACTTCCACTATATTATTAACCGATTTTGAAGCTTTCACTCCTTTTTTTAGTAATAAGATATCATTATTCAAAAGCCTTACTGCCACTTCTCTATTTAATATTTGAAGTTGCAATTCTTCCGCCCAAATAATAAAATCATTCATAACAAAGTTTTCTAAGAAACTACTCAGCTTTCTTTTTATAAATGCCTGTTCCTCTTCAATAAAATCCAATGATCTAATTAAAGACTCTAACTCCTGTGTTATAAATTCTTTATTCATTACACATTATTTATGACATGAAACGACAGCCGTTCCAATGCCTGTTTGTGGGCTCAAATAAGGAATACCAAGGCTTAAGCCCCTTAGTATTAATATAATGCCCATACTAAAAATAAATACCGGAAGCAATACTTGCAGCTTGCTTCTAAGGACTCTACCCATATACTGACCACCAATGGCTACCATGATTAAAGCAGGCATAGTGCCTAGTCCAAAGAATGCCATGATCGCTGCTCCTTGCAAAATACTCTGTGTTGCCAATGCAGAAGTCAAAGCCAGATAAACCATACCGCAAGGAAGTAAACCATTTAAAAAACCTATAAAGTAAAATGCAGTACTCTTTTTACTTTTAAACAAAGATCCCATCTTCTTTATAATAAGGCTATATACAATATTGAATTGTAAAAATGGAATGGCCCATTTAGATTTTATCACAAACACATAGAGCACATACAATAACATAATAGAACCCAATACAATAGATAAATGTTCTTGCACCACATTGAAGGGCAATGCAGTTCCAAATAAACCAAGCAAAATACCTAATACCGTATAACTACTTATTTTTCCAAAATGATATAATAAAATAGAAACCCATTTTTGAAAATTTGATTGACCAGAGATGGGAAGAGCCATGACCAAGGGCCCGCACATACCAATGCAATGGACACTTCCAATAAGTCCCATCAAAAACCCAATCTCAAAAACATGATTCAACCACATAAATCTCGTTTTAGTAAGTACCCTAAGAACTTTAAAACATCTCTATACCAACTATAAAATATCTCTACACCAACTTTATAGCATCAACTTCTTTTCAAAATAATAGTTTACCCCATTATTATCCACCGACAATTTCAAGGTATAATTCCCTTTCATGCTGCTCAATAATTCAATATCAAATACGCCATTTTGAACTAATTTTTCTTTTTTCATATCTCCCTTCTCGTCGGCTATGCAATACATTTCAATAGCTACTTTAGAAATATTCGTTTGTAAACTTTTAGGTAGTGTTACATGTAATAAAGAGCCGTTAGCCTCTACTTGCAAAGCCTCTGCTAAATTGCTAGCTCTTTGAGTTGCGTCTATCACTTTTTGATATTTTAATTCAGCACCATAATAATCGCTTTGTACTAAATCAAATTTTTGCTGAGAAGATTTATAAGCAAGTACTAATATGCCTCCCACAAAAATAGCATACACTATAATGATACTATGTCCCCAATTAATTTTCATATACTTTAATTTTAAATAGAGGTAATTTTAAATAGAGGTAATTTTAAATTGATGGCCCTAAGAAAACAGCAGTCAAGTCATCCATTTTATGCCCGTTTTCATATAGACCAATTTTTATTTTTGTTTTTCTTGATTTTAATTGTTCATTTTTCAAAGTGATAAAAAAGCTTGTTTGAAAATAAGACTCCTTGGGTACGTCTACTGGTCCTATTTGCTTAATCTCTCCTTCTATATTTTCTAATTTTAAATCTAGATGAATATTTTTTCTGGTTTTATTCACTAGTTTAATATTGTATAAATTACTAATCTTGTTGCCTGCTAGTAATTGATAGGTTTGGCCAGGTGTTCTTAAAATTCTAGCTGCTATATCTGCTCTAGTAATTAATAAAATGGCTAAAAAACCAAGCAGCAAGCTTAATACAATCGTATACATTTTCAACCTCCAGGAATAAGTCATTTTTTGTTTAGAGGCAATACCATTCTCAGAAGCATAGCGTATTAATCCCTTGGGCTTATTAATATGATCCATTATTTCATCACAAGCGTCAATACAGGCAGTACAATTCACACATTCTAACTGAGTCCCATTACGAATATCAATACCCGTGGGACAAACACGCACACAGGCATGGCAATTCACGCAATCACCTTTATCTGAAGTAGCATCCGATAATTTTCCTCTAGGCTCGCCCCTTACATAATCATAGGCAACTAAAATGGAATTTCTGTCTAATAACACACCCTGTAACCTTCCATAAGGACATACTATAATACAGGCCTGTTCTCTAAACCAATAATAGACAAAGAAAAAAACCAAGGTAAAAATAACAAGTGCACTGAAAGTTCCAAAATGAACAAATATGCCTTCTTTCACTAACACCCCCACTTCATCAATGCCAATGATATAGCCAAGAAAAAAATTCGCAATTAAAAATGAGAGTGAAAAAAATACAATAATCTTCGAGCCTCTTTTCAATAGCTTCTCCGTATTCCAAGGCATGGCCTTAAGTTGTTTCTGCTTTTGCGCATCCCCATCTATAAAAAACTCAATTTTTCTAAAGACCATTTCCATGAATATGGTTTGTGGGCAAGCCCAACCACACCAAATTCTTCCAAAACCTACTGTGAACAGAATGACAAAAACTATAAAGGTTAAAAAACCTATTGCGAATATAAAAAAGTCTTGCGGCCAGAATATTTTACTAAAAAATATAAATTTTCTTTCTAATACATTAAATAAAAAGACAGGCTCTCCTTCTATTTTTAAAAAAGGCAGGGTAAAAAATAAAATCAAATAAAAATAACTAAAATAAGACCTTAGCCTATATAGTTTGCCATGTGGTTTTTGCGGGTTGATATAGTTTCTATTACCCTCTTTACTTATGGTCGATACCGAATCTCTAAATGTTTGATCCAATAAGTCCTTTTTATAATTTGCAATACTCTCCGAATCTGTTTTATTAATTTGTTCCATTTATTTTTATTGTTGCAGTACTATCCGCTTTTGCAGTACTGTCCATTTTTACAGCTACTTCTTTATACAAGTCTCCTTGTGGCGCTTTTGGATTGGGCGGATTCGTACCTTTTAATGTTCTAATATAAGTGGCTAATTGCTGCAGCTGTACCGGAGAATAAGTAGTTTGCCAGGATTGCATTCCTTTATCAGGATAACCATATTTAATCGTCTTAAATATATCTTTAATAGCTCCTCCATGTATCCAATAGTCGTCGGTTAAATTAGGCCCCACTGAACCTTGTCCTTCTGCCAAATGACAAGGAGTACATGTTTTAGCAAATAAAATTTTCCCTTGGGCAGCGCCTGTAGCATCTAATTGTACAACTGAATTTTCATCTACATTTTCTTTAGCAGAAGCTAAATAAGCATCGGTTTGAATTTTTGCAGCAGTCATCTCTTCAGCATACTCCTGCGTAGGATTCATGCCTGTATGCCATACTTCAAATTTTAAAATATAAAATACTGCTACCACAATAGTAATATAAAATCCATACTTCCACCAAGGGGGTAAGGCATTGTCTAATTCTTTAATGCCATCGTAGTCATGGTCTAGAAGCATATCTGCTTCCTTTTCTAAAGGAATGGCTTTTGTAAAAAATTGCTTATCTAATCTATGCCAGGTTCTAATGATCCAAGAATCACTTTGCAGTTTCCCTTCTACAATTATTTTTTCTAAAGGATGAATAGATCTAAAAATATTTTTAATAAATAAAACCAATAAAAAAATAACTAGTAACTCTAATACAATCACAGTGCTCATAGTCCAAAAGGTATTGTAAGATACTCCCCCATAAAAATCGGTGGATACGGCCTTAGCAGTGGTATCAGCAACTGGCGTTGTAGATTGAGCAAAAACATTTTTAGAAAACATAGAACCCATTACCATTACAAAAATCATCATTAGTTTTTTGCCTGCTTTTGATACCTCTAGCGCTTGTTTAGAAACCATTAATAAAACTTTTGTTAATATCCATATAACTACTACCAATAAACAAGCTACGGTAACCATAAGTAGCTGCATATAATTGGTCACTGCTGGTTTGGCTGGAAGCAAAGTCGGCTGTGCAAAAGCACTAAGAGACAATACACTAGCTAATAAGAAAAGATAAATATTTTTATTTTTTAACATAAGAAATGTTTTTTGATGATATATTATTGTTCTAATGGTAAATTTTTAATTTCTTCCACTTCATTTTTGTCAAGCACTTTAACATACCATAACACTGCAATAAAAAATACAACAAAAACTAAAAGTGAAAAAAGCGGATAAATATTTTGATCCTGCATGGTTTCGGTATACTTTTTTATAAAACTGTACATAATGCTTAATTTTACTTGTTTACTTTTTCTTGTTTATTTTTTGTTGATATCTGTGCCTAATCTTTGTATATAAGCAATCAAGGCAATGATTTCTTTATTAGCTGGCACTTTGATTCCGTTTTTATTTAAATCATCCGCAATGCCTTTTGCTTGTGCCATTAAATCTTGATTGGCTTTATTTGCATAATCTGCAGCATAGGGCACTCCCAAAGTTCGCATCGCGTTTATTTTTAAAGGAGTAGTAGCGGTATCTAAATTATGGTCAATTAAAAATGAATAAGAAGGCATTACCGAACCTGTTGAGATAGAATTAGGTTCTTCAAAATGATTATAATGCCAGGTATTTGATTTTTTCAAATTACCCGAACCTTCTCTTGCTAAGTCTGGTCCTGTTCTTTTACTACCCCATTGGAATGGATGATCATAGACAAACTCGCCTGCCTTACTATACTCTCCATAACGTTCTGTTTCACTTCTAAAAGGACGAATCATTTGAGAGTGACAGGTATAACAACCCTCTCTTGTATAAATATCTCTACCTTGTAATTCTAAAGGGGTGTATGGTTTTACACTTGATATGGTAGGTATATTAGATTTTACTAAAAAAGTAGGTACTAATTCTACTAAGCCCCCAATTAAAATAACTATTAAGGATAATAATAAAAAAGGAGTGGGTCTTCTCTCTATCCAACGGTGCCAATGCTCCCCAGTATGTTGGGTATAGGCTTTTTCTAAAGCAGGTGCTTCAGCATCTTCATTAGCATGCAATGTACCTTTACCAATAGTTTTAAAATAATTCACCATTCCTATAATAGCTCCCGTCAAATAAAGCGTTCCACCAAGCGCTCTCATTGCATAAAAAGGAGCCATATAGGTAACGGTTTCTAGAAATTGATACTTTAACTGTCCACTAGGTGTAAACTGTTTCCACATAGCTACTTGTTGAAAACCTGCCCAATACATGGGTATGGCATAAAATAAAATACCTAAAGTAGCTAACCAGAAATGTATGTTCGCTAATTTCTTTGAATACAATTCTGTTTTATAAATTCTTGGAATTAACCAATACAATATTCCAAACGTAAGCATACCATTCCAACCCAATCCTCCAATATGCACGTGCGCAATAATCCAATCAGAGAAATGCGCCACCGCGTTAATGCTCTTTAGAGATAACATAGGCCCTTCAAAAGTAGACATACCATAAGCCGTAACGGCTACCACCATAAATTTCAAAATCACATCCTCTCTTACTTTATCCCATGCACCGCGCAGGGTTAACAAACCATTAATCATACCACCCCAACTTGGGAATATTAACATGAAACTAAATACAATACCTAGGCTTTGTGCCCAGTTAGGAAGTGCAGTATATAATAAATGATGCGGGCCTGCCCAGATATATAAAAAAATCAAGGCCCAAAAATGTATAATAGATAATTTATAAGAAAATACCGGACGATTAGCTGCCTTTGGCAAGAAATAATACATCAATCCTAAAAAAGGAGTGGTTAAGAAAAAGGCCACCGCATTATGACCATACCACCATTGTACCAAGGCATCCTGTACGCCGGCATACCAACTATAACTTTTAAACAAAGTCACAGGCAGTTCAAATGAATTAACTAAATGTAAAACAGCCACTGTAACAAATGTGGCTATATAAAACCAAACGGCTACATATAAATGACGCTCTCTTCTTTTAATAATGGTGGCAAACATATTAAAACCAAAAACCACCCAAATTAAAGTAATGGCAATATCAATAGGCCACTCTAATTCTGCATATTCTTTAGCGGTAGAAAATCCTAAAGGCAAAGTAATAGCCGCGGCTACTATGATAAGCTGCCATCCCCAAAAATGAATTGTACTAAGTACATCGCTAAACATTCTTGCCTTTAACAAACGCTGTAAGGAATAATAAATTCCCATAAACATAGCATTACCCACAAATGCAAAAATGACTGCATTGGTATGCAGTGGCCTAATACGACCAAAATTAAAATAAGGCTGTAAGTTTAATACAGTGGGAAAAACCAACTGCAAGGCAATCCATAAGCCTACCGTCATTCCAACAACCCCCCAAATGATAGTGGCAATGGCAAAATTCCTTACCGTTTTATTGTCATACTGAAAACTTTCTACTTGCATAAGTTTAATTTAAATGATGAAAGAGATTTTAATATTTAATGTTATCTATTTTTAGTTTAAAGCGATCTTGATTCTATTTCGACGCGGGTAAGATTTCTACCACTTCTTTTTTATCAAGGTTCCTATTGTCATCAAATAATATTCTAACAGAGGGCGTGTAAACATCATCCATCTGTCCTGTTTTTACCGACCATAAAAAAGCCAATAAAAAACCTCCAGCAACAAAAACACTCACCAGAATTAATAATACAATCACAGCCATTAGAGAATATTTGAAACAAATCTATCGGGAAAGCCCAAATTGGATGATGACCTAGGTCAAATTTGGAACTGATATATATCAGTTATGCGCTCGAAGCTTGCTTGAAAACAAGTAAGATAGAAGTGCAGATAGTGCTACAATGCTAATAGAGCTAATAGGCATTAGAATTGCGGCCACCATGGGTGACAACCTTGCACTAGTGGCAAAATACATACCAATAATATTATATAGGATAGATAAAATGAAAATGAATACAATGATGAGCTTAGCCTTTTTAGCATAGTCAATTAAATCATTCAACAAATAAATTTGACTGCCTTCCAAAATAGCATCACTTGCTGGCGTAAATAAATGCGTTTGATCGGTAACAGCAATACCCACATTAGATTTTTTAATTGCCCCTGCATCATTCAAACCATCTCCTATCATCATCACACGATATCCTTGTTTTTGAAGATTCTCTATATAGGATAATTTATCCGCAGGACTTTGTTGAAATAGCATAGGAATATTCGTTCCTAATATTTGCTGCAAATACATTTTTTCTGTGGGATAATCTCCACTTAATAAATGTAGTTGATACCCTCTAGCTTGCAAATCCTTTATCATGGGCTCGATCCCATTTCTATAAGTATGATTAATTTTAAAACCTCCCTTATACATACCATCAATTGCCAAACAAACCAACGACCCTTCTATATTTTCTTCCAAACTATCTTTTATTATTACTCCATTCGACTTTAAAAATGAAACCGATCCTATTATAATTTCCAAGTCATCACATTGAGCCTTAGTACCCTTGCCTATAAAATTTTCAATTTTTTGAAAATCAATAATATCGGCAACTTGTAAAAATAAAAGTTGAGTAACCATTTTACTAAGTGGATGCAGGGATTCTCTGGTAACCGATTTAACTGCTACCATTTCTTTTACTGTTAAAGCTGTTCCCGTATATTCTAAGTGCGTTTCATCATGATTGGTAATGGTTCCTGTTTTATCAAATACAATAGTATCAATTTTATGCATAGCCTCTATAACAGATGCATTTTTACAATACATTTTTCCCCTGCCTAACCATCTTAATACATTGCCATAAGTAAAACTCACTGTAAGCAGTAAGGAACAAGGGCAGGCCACAATTAATACGGCAGTAACGGCAGGTAAAATTTTATGGCTATCATATATACTCCAATAAATCCCGCTTATTATAGCAATTAGAAAAAGAATAATTGTAAAGTATTGACTCCAAGGATGCACAAAAGATTTTTCAGTATTTTTCTCCGTCTTTAGTACAGGACTATTCCATAATTCAGTAATATAACTCTGGCCCACTGGTTTTAAAACTTCCAATTGAATAGATCTTCCTTTTTGAATGCCTCCCGCATATACCATTTGCCCTATGGCCACTGCAATGGGCGCATTCTCCCCTGTTACAAAACTATAATCAATCAAGGCGCCATCAGTTCGTAAAACAGCATCGGCTGGAATCATTTCATCAGTTCTTAATAAAACCATTTCACCTTTAAGAAGTGAGGAAAGCGCTTTATTGACTTCCTTACCTTCTTCTAATACAGTAACGCCTAAAGGGAAAAAAGAATTATAATCTCTATCAAAGGCAAAAGAATCATAAGACTTATCCTGAAACCATCTTCCAATGAGCATAAAAAATACAATACCACTCATACTGTCTAAATAGCCTGTACCAGTTTGACTAAGTATTTCATAAACACTTCTACTAAAAGTAACAAGAATAGCGAGTGCAATAGGTGCGTCTATATTTAACCATTTTTGTCTAAGGCCAGTATAAGCAGCTCTAAAAAAACCACTGGCACTATAGAAAAGTACTGGCAGGGATAATAATAAATTAATGTAAACAAAAAAATGCCTCAAGGAACCTAACTCTAAAACATCATTGGATAAATACTCTGGGAAACTGAGCATCATAATATTACTAAAGCAAAAACCTGCAATACCAATTTTATACAACTGCTTTTTATTGACCTTCTTTTTCTTTAGCCAATCGTTGCCTCCTAAATGTATCACAGGCTCATAACCCACAAAGGCCAATAACTGCACTACTTGTTTAAGTGAAATAAGACCTGGATTAAATACAATTTTAATTTCTTTTTTTTCAAAATGTGTTCGCGATTGAATAATGCCCGCATTTATTTTATGTAAATTTTCCAAGAGCCAAACACAGCTCACACAATGTATCTGTGGTAAATAAAATACCACATGCGCTTGCTCGCCTAGTTGGAATTGTATAAGCTGCTCGCTGATAGCTGCATTGTCTAAATAATTATACTTTTCGGAAACAAAATGCCCCTTGGCAGTAAGGCCCGGCATATCAGATAAATCATAATACTGGCATAAGCCATTTTCATCTAATAGCTTAAATACCATTTTGCAACCTTCACAACAGAAGCTCTTCTCTTCTACTTGAATAGTTTCAATACAATTGGCACCGCAATGATAACAGGCTGTAGACATAATTTGTAGAACAAAAATGCCTAAATATGCTTAAGCCCTCAATGAGCCTAATCATCCTAAAAAATGACAATAATCATATTGTATTAAAAAACTAGGGAAGCATCTTGGCAAAAAGAGGATCCAAGCTATTTTGCACTTCATAATAACCTTGCTTATACCATTTAATGCGGGCCACTAAGGCTAATATTTGTCTTTGAATTAAGGCCTTATTTTTTTCAATGGCTTTTAAGCTTAGCTTTTCTTGACTATTGGCAAATGCATTTAGCGCCGTCCAATAATCATAATTTTGATATTGCTTTAAAAATTCAGTGGGCGTTGCTATAGTATTCATTGCAGCTTTATTTTTCAAATACCACTGAAACACAAAATCATTCAATAAACTTTTTTGCCATAATATTGACAAACTGGTATCCATTAATTCATTTTTTTCACTTACCCATTTATCGGGATAAATGCCTCCCCCACCATAGACCAAATGACCCTTGGGTGTCTTGAACTTTTCTCCTTTATAACTTGAATCTTGCATACCCAGCGCATCCTCATGCATTCTTGTTATAAAATCTTCTTCATAAGCCTGCTTTCCTTTTTCATAAGGACGTTGAATATTTCTGCCCAGTGGTGTATAATATTTTGCAGTGGTTAAACGAAGCGCACCCCCATTCGATAAATTATATTGTTGTTGCACCAAGCCTTTGCCAAATGAGCGTTGCCCCACAATGGTGGCACGGTCCCAGTCTTGTAAAGCCCCTGCTAAAACTTCACTTGCCGATGCAGAAGTTTCATCCATTAAAATTGTTAAGGGGCCTTCTTCAAAAAGTCCTTCTCGTTTACTAAAATAATCGACCCTTGGAGAATTAGCTCCTTGCGTATATACAATTAATTTATTACCACTTAATACTTCATCTGCAATGGCCACTGCTTCTGAAAGTAGTCCGCCGCCATTACCTCTTAAATCAATCACCAATGATTTAATGCCTTTCTGCACCAAACTATCCAAGGCCTGCATAAAGGCTTCATAGGTTCTATCGGCAAATTTGTTAATTCTAATGTAACCCACCGTGGGGCTAATTAAATAAAATGCATCTACTGAAGAAACAGGTACATTATCTCTTGGAATGGTTAAGGAAATTTGTTTACCTTCTCTGGCTATTAATAATTTTACATTTGTATTAGAAGGCCCTTTTATTTTTTTTCTGATATCATCTGATGCCCATTTTTTGCCCGACAATTGTATACTATCATCGGCTTTTAACAATATATCTCCAATTTGCATGCCTGCTTTGGCAGCAGGCCCTTCTTTTATAACATAAGAAACAAAGATGCTATCTCTGAATTGCATAAATTCAATACCAATGCCTTTAAAATTGGGTTGTAATTGTTCATTCACTTCAGCTAAGTCTGAAGGGGGAATATAAACAGAGTGAGGGTCTAATTGAGCTAAATAATAATTAGCCAAATGATTGCTCGCACTATCGGTATCTAGTTTGTCAACATACTTAGATTGAACTAACTGCAAAATTTCTTGCATAGGGTCGCTTGGTCCTGATTTAAAAACATTTAAGGGTAAACTTCCTTTAAAAAATACCCCTATTACCGCACCCATTATTACCAAAAAGGCATAAAAAAGCGGGGTGGACCAATTTGATTTATTTTTTTCTTGCATGCTTATTTTATTCAGGCTAAAATTACATTAAAAAGGCTATTTTCACACACAAGATTATTACCTATGGCTAAGAATTATATTATTGCAGATAGTGGGGCTACTAAATGCCAATGGACCATTGTTAGTTCCAATAAAAAAACTACCCTTTCGTCTATAGGTATTAGTCCTTATTTTCTTAGCGCTGCGCAAATTCAAACGCTTGTAGAAAAAACTTTCAAAAATAAATTTAAGTTTAACACAATTGATGCTATTTATTTTTATGGCACGGGCTTAAGTAATCCTCAAAATGTAGTACAATTAAAAAAAGCATTGAAAGCTGTTTTCACTAAAGCAAAATTAGACGTACAAACCGATTTAGTAGCTGCTGCAAGAGCTACCTGTCAAAATACAAAAGGAGTTGCCTGCATTTTAGGCACAGGTTCTAATACTGGTTTTTATAATGGCAAAAAAATTACCAAAAATAGCCCTGGCCTTGGGTATGTATTAGGAGACGAAGGAAGTGGTTCTTATTTAGGAAAAAAAGTAATTCAATATTATTTATATAAAACTTTTGACGAAGATTTAATGTCAAGATTTGAAAAGAAATTCGCTACGACTAAGGATGAAATTTTAAATAATGTTTACAAAGAAGCTACCCCCAACAGATACCTTGCCAAATTCACTGAATTCTTAGTAGAGAATAGAGGCCATTATATGATTGAAAATATTATTGAAGATGGCTTAAATGATTTTTTCTATGCTCATATTAATAAAATGAATGAATCCTGGCTACACCCAATTCACTTTGTAGGCAGTGTAGCCTTCGGCTTTAAGGATATTATTAAGCAACTAGCCTTAAGCTATGAAATTGAACTGGGGAATATTGTTAAATCTCCCATGCTAGGGCTTATCACCTATCATCAAAAAAATAAATAGCTTTTTAATTTTAGCTGGGTAATTGTATGCATGATATAGAACCTCATTATCATTGGCGCCATTTATACATGGCAGAAGAAGATCCAAGATCTATATTTTTTGGACGTACTTATAGCGAGTTTGAATTTTCTCAAGCTGTATATAATTATTACATACATCCGCAGTGGGATGAGTTCGGCAGTAAAACTTTATACCTTAAAATTCTTTTTGTAGACTACGATGCACAATTTGCCATTATTGAAATGATTGGCGAATGGAACGATGCCATAGAAAACGATATTATGGAATTAAAAAGGGAAGTGCTAGATAAATTAATGGAAGAAGGAATTTTTAAATTTATTATGATAGCCGAAAGCGTTTTTAACTTTCATAGTGGGGACAAAGATTATTACGAAGAATTATATGACGAATTATCGGACGAAAATGGCTGGGCCGTTTTAATTAATTTTCACCTTGGAGCCCAACACGATTTTTTACTCAGAAAATTGAACCGCTACATTGAACTAATGGAGATACCTGCTTGGAGAACATTTAAACCCGAGGACTTTTTTCAACTCATTGATGATAAGATTTCCAATAGATTATTATAGCTGATTATTATAATATATCCTGCTCTACTATATTATACACTAATTTATATTACTCTAATAGACTAAGTCCTCATAGGCGCCCTGCAACTCATTATAGGCATGATTATCCTTGGCTAATTTAGCCGCCTCCATCCCTTTTTCATACCATTCTATGGCCTTTTCTTTTTGACCCATTCGCTCCAAACATTTAGCAAAATGATAGTAGGATCCAATATAGTCGGGAGAATCTGTAAGTACGGCTAATAGTAAATCATGGGCCTTTTGCTCCTCCCCTAATTTAATATATTCCATAGCCAAGGCATGTCTTAAAAAGTTATCCTTAGGTTGTTGATTTAAAAACTCAATAATTCTTTCTATTCGTTGCATCTTGGCTTATATTTGCATTAGTTGCATAAACAACTAACAATTTATCAAAATTAGCGATCATGAAAATCTTAGTTTGTATTAGTAAAACACCCGACACGACAGCTAAAATTGCCTTCACCGAAGGTAATACAAAGTTCGATGAAAATGGAGTACAATGGATCATCAACCCTTATGATGAATGGTATGCTTTAGTAAAAGCCATTGAGTTAAAAGAGAAAGATCCAAGCACTATTATTCATTTAGTTACCGTGGGTATGGCAGATGCAGAACCTATTATTAGAAAAGCATTAGCATTAGGGGGTGATGAAGCCATTAGAATAAATAGTAATAGCAATGATTCTTTTAATGTAGCTAAACAAATTGCTACTGTTGCGAAAGAAGGTAGTTATGATATCATCTTTACAGGTAAAGAAACTATTGATTATAATAGCGCTTCCATTGGATCAATGTTATCAGCCATTTTAGATATGCCTTTTGTATCTCTTGCAAATAAATTGGATTTGAATGAAAACACCGCCATTGTAAGAAGAGAAATTGAAAGTGGAGAAGAAACCTGCGAAGTAAATTTACCAGTTGTTATAAGTTGTCAAAAAGGAATGGCCGAACAAAGAATTCCGAATATGAGAGGTATTATGGCTGCCCGCACTAAACCATTGAAAGTAGTGGAACCTATTGAAGTAAGCGCTACCACAAGTATTAAAAAATTTGATACACCTGCTGCAAAATCAGGGGTAAAATTGGTAGACCCTGCCAATATGGATGAATTAGTAAGACTATTAAAAGAAGAAGCAAAAGTTATTTAAAGCAATCAAAAATATTTTTATGGTACTAGTATATATCGATCAAGCCGATCAACAAATTAAAAAGTCATCCCTTGAAGCCATGAGTTATGGCGCAGCACTTGCCAAACAACTAGGCTGTGAAGTGGCTGCTTTAGTTTTAGGTACTGTGCAAGATAATCTTGCAGACCTTGGGAAAAATGGTGCACAAAAAGTGTATCATTTAAAAAATGAAAGCTTGAATACATTAGATGTAAAAGTACATTCAAGTATAATTGCTACAGCTGCAAAAAATGCGAACGCCACTGTAGTAGTTTTTGCACATAATATAAATGGCAAGGCTATTGCACCTGCAGTGTCTGTAAAATTAGAAGCAGGATTAGTAAGCGGTGCTTCAAGTTTACCGAATACTGAAAATGGATTTGTAGTAACTAAAACAGTTTTTTCTGGTAAAGCCTTTGCCTCTATTCAAATTGAAACCCCTATAAAAGTTATTGCCATTAATCAAAATAGTTTTGGTCTAGTTGCTTATGATAATACTGCCACTGTAGAAGAATTAAATCTTCCCATACCTCCCGCTTCTATTAAAATAACAAAACTTGAAAAAGTAGAAGGCGAAATTCCATTAACAGAAGCTAGCTTAGTGGTAAGTGGAGGTCGTGGTTTAAAAGGGCCAGAAAATTGGGGTATTTTATTAGATTTAGCAAAAGCACTTGGAGCTGCAACCGCATGTAGCCGACCAGTATCTGACTCCGATTGGAGACCACACCATGAACATGTTGGTCAAACAGGTATACAAATTGCACCTAACTTATATATAGCTATTGGAATTTCAGGTGCTATCCAACATTTGGCTGGTGTAAATAGAAGTAAGACTATAGTGGTTATTAATAAAGACCCCGAAGCACCCTTTTTTAAAGCGGCCGATTATGGAGTCGTTGGAGACGCTTTTGAAGTAGTGCCTGCCCTTACTACTGCTATTTTAAAAATGAAGTCAAACGCATAGCATAATTATTTATCTTTGAATTGTCATTATTGGCAGTAATAATAGGTAGTAAATAAAAATATGCAGAAAATTGAACTTGAAATTGTGGCTCTATCACATAGCATCACCCAATCTAACTCTTATGCAGTTATTTTAGGAGAGGTGAATGGTCTGCGCCGACTTCCTATTGTTATTGGCGGATTCGAAGCACAGGCGATAGCGGTGGCACTTGAAAACATGCACCCTTCGCGTCCACTCACACATGACTTAATGAAAAATTTCATGACTGCTTTTGATATTCAATTGCAAGAAGTTTATATATGCGATTTACAAGAAGGTATTTTTTATTCTAAATTAGTTTGCTTTACCGCCAATGATACTATTGAAATTGATAGTAGAACCAGTGATGCACTTGCTTTAGCTGTTCGATTTGGTTGTCCTATTTATGTTTACTCCAATATTTTGGAGCAAGCAGGACTGGAAAATGAAACTGCAGAAAAAAATACAAGCAGTTCAACTGTTGCTGCTGAACCAGTGGCCAATGATTTAACAAGCATGTCTTTAGATGAATTAAATAAACTATTACAAGAAGTTTTAGAACAAGAAGACTATATACGCGCTATTGATATACGAGATGAAATCAATAAAAAAAATGCGCAAAAGAAATCATAACAAATGGTTCAATTCTCTCCTTGCAAAATTAATTTAGGCCTATCTATCTTAGAAAAAAGAACAGATGGTTTTCATGCACTAGAAACAGTATTTTATCCTATAGCGCTTCATGATATTATAGAAATTGTCCCTGCAAAATTTGATGCATTTTCTCATTCCGGCATTGCTATACCAGGTGAAACTTCCAATAATTTATGTGTGAAGGCCTATCAATTATTAAAAGCCGATTTCCCTCAAATAACGAATGTTCAAATACACTTACATAAAAATATTCCCATGGGCGCGGGTTTAGGCGGCGGGTCTGGTGACGGAACAACTGTTTTAAAAATACTTAATACTTTATTTAATTTAAATTTATCTAAAGAACAATTAGTTCACTATGCAGCAATTTTAGGAAGTGATTGTCCTTTTTTTATTTTTAATGAAGCTTGCCACGCCATTGGCAGAGGAGAAATATTAGAACCCATTACTATTGACTTAAGTAAATATACTATTGCATTAATACATCCCGGTATTCATATTCCAACAGCTTGGGCTTTTCAGCAACTAAGTCCTTGCATAAAAGAAAAAACAATTGCTGAAATTATTAAGCAACCTATTGAAACTTGGAAGGCTGAATTAATCAATGATTTTGAATTGCCTGTTTTCAAAGCGCATCCATTATTAGAAGTAATAAAAAATAATTTATATAATCAAGGCGCTATGTATGCAAGTATGAGCGGTTCTGGCAGTTCATTATTTGGTATTTTCCATAAGAGAACCAAGATAGAATCTGCAGCCTTAGGAACTTCCATAAGAGTTGATCTCATTTGATTTGATTTGATTTGATTTGATTTGATTTCACTTATTATTTAATATTTGAAATAATTGCTAACGTTCGTTATTTGAAAAAAAATTCTTTCAATTCTACTTTAATAAATCCTTGTTTTTTTGTAATTTCAAACGAATCGCTACGCTAACAGGGTTTCCCTATAAACATCAGGTTGTAAATGACGAAAAAAGAAAACTTAGGATTATACGATCCTGCATATGAACACGACGCTTGTGGTATTGGATTTGTTGCTAACATTAAAGGTGTAAAATCACATCAGCATGTAATTGATGGGTTAACTATTTTAGAAAATATGGAACACCGAGGTGCCTGCGGTTGTGAAATTAATACTGGTGATGGTGCAGGTATCATGATTCAAATTCCTCATGAATTTTTCTTTGATGAATTATTACAACAAGGTATTCACCTACCCGACTTACATGAATATGGTGTTGGATTTATATTTTTCCCTTCCGATAAATCAATTCTAAAAGAATGTAAAGAAATTTTTGCAAGGGCTGCAGAAAAATTAGGTATTGAAATTATTGGCTATAGAAAAGTACCCGTTAACAGAGATACCATTGGCCCTTCTGCTTTATCTGTAGAGCCTAGCATGGAACAAGTATTTCTAAAAAAGCCCGACCATATCTCAGATTCTGCAGATTTTGAAAGAAAACTTTTTGTTTTAAAAAATTATGCTTCTCATACTATTAACAATTCTATCAAAAAAGAAGCAATTGGTTTTTATATGGCTTCTTTATCTCAAAGAGTTATTGTTTATAAAGGTCAATTGACAAGTCATCAAGTAAGAGAATATTTTCCCGACTTAAGTGATAAAAGAGTAGTCTCCGCTTTTGGATTAGTGCATTCTCGTTTTGCAACCAATACTTTTCCTTCTTGGAAATTGGCGCAGCCCTTCAGATACATTGCACATAATGGAGAAATTAATACACTTCAAGGAAATTTAAATTGGTTAAGATCCAACGAGTCTAGTTTTTTCTCTCCTTATTTTTCTAAGGAAGAATTAGAAATGATTTTACCCGTTGTCACTGCTGGCCAATCAGACTCTGCTTGTTTAGACAATATTATTGAGCTTCTTACCTTATCGGGTCGTTCTTTACCACATGTCATGATGATGCTTATTCCAGAAGCTTGGGATGGCAATGAATTAATGGACCCTGTAAAAAAAGCATTCTACGAATTTCATGCAGCCTTTATGGAGCCATGGGACGGACCCGCTTCTATCTCCTTCACCGATGGAAAAATGATTGGTGCTACTTTAGATAGAAATGGTTTAAGACCTTCACGCTACTGCGTTACCAATGACGACCGTGTTATTATGGCATCAGAAACAGGCGTACTACCTATTGACCCTTCTACTATTATTGAAAAAGGTCGTTTACAA
>Ga0209188_1001257_pt1 | contig 21016 bp, 20 predicted proteins | sample C_130625_EF_Meta_FD_187307 | JGI IMG/M metagenome (GOLD analysis project Ga0209188, IMG submission 187307) | Freshwater microbial communities from Lake Croche, Canada to study carbon cycling - C_130625_EF_MetaG (SPAdes) (version 2) | ecosystem: Environmental > Aquatic > Freshwater > Lake... | reverse complement strand
GTTTGTGGGTTCATTATTGGCGTAATAGTAGTACTCTTATCTATTGTAGTGGCCGTAAACCGACAGACATTATTTAAGGTGAATGTTTTCATAGTAGTATCTGTGTAACCTATCAAAGCTATTACTGTATTTGTCTTAAAAGGCATGACGACTACTAAATTTTGACCTAGTCCATCAAGAACGGTAAATGTAGATAAATCATTAATATTTGTAATGGTAGAGGCTGTGTTATTGAGTATCCCAGACGCAGAAAAAGTTTGTTTTGTACCATTATTACGAGCATAAACGTCAATTGATTTAGTTGTACCATCGGGGGCAGTTTGTACTATCAAATTTCCATTTGTAACATCATATTTAACATATTGACTTATTTGATATAAAGGTTTTTCAGTATCATAAAAAGTGTCTGATACTTTATCATCAGATGGCATAGTAAAAGGTATGTAAGATGTAGGTAAAATTTTATTACTAGTATCCATTTTATTTGATACAGTTAAAGTATCATCAAAGTAAAAACTTCCTACCTGTGATTTGTTTGTACCATTTAAAATAAATATGAAGGTATTTGTATTCCAGGGAAAGCAAAACACACTATAACTATCTGTATTTGCGGATTGAGTTTTATAGATATAAGAATGATAAGAAGGTAATGTTGTAAGTATTAAACTAGGTGCAGTATCTTGTCCCAATACCAGGTTGTTATTTATAGTGGTTTTGAAAGATAAAGGTTTTACATTTACATCTCTAGATACCACATTTGTTGTTGCAATTGTTATTCCAGTAGTATCTACATTCCCATTAACTGCGTAACTTGTAGAATCTACTTCAATGATATTACCATTTTTATTATCAAAGTATAAACTATCATATAATTTTACTGTTTCGTGTTTAGTAGAATAAGTTGGAATTACAACCATTTCACGTGGCGTTTTTGTTTCTTGATAAGAAACATAACCCTCCTTTCCGATAAAACGATTTCCAACTAGTGCCGATATTACTAAAACTACTAATAGTATTAAAAATAAAAATAGTGGTGTAATTTTAACAAATGACATTTTGATATAATGTATAGGACGAAAAAGATATGTAATAAAATGAAAAATTGATTTTATTATTTTTATTATTAGTAGGAATAAAACTTTAGCGGATGGAATCTGGCAAAAATGTTATATTAAATCGGTTTTATAATGAGCTAAATCAGTATGAATTTTCGTTAGATGAAGCAGGTAGAGGTTGTTTATTTGGACGAGTTTATGTAGCATGTGTTGTTTTACCTAAAGACCCTAGTTGTTTTGATGGGAAAGACATAAAAGACAGTAAAAAATTTACTTCTAAAAAGAAGATTAATGCAGTAGCAGAATATATCAAAGAAAATGCCTTGGCATGGCATGTTGCTTGGGTTCCAGAAAATAGTATTGATGAAATTAATATTTTACAAGCCGTTATGAAAGGTATGCACCAGTGCATTCGCGAAAGCATATTAAAATTAGATGATATAGATATAGATACCTGTATTGCTGTAGTAGACGGTAATTATTTTACACCTTACCGATGTTTTGATAATTCTAGACAGTGTATTAGTGAATTACCGTATGTTACTGTAGAGAAAGGAGATTCAAAATATATGGCTATTGCAGCGGCAAGTATTCTTGCTAAAACAAGTCGTGATAAATATATTGCAGATTTGTGTTTGGAATATCCTGAATTGGTATCAAAATATGGTCTTGATACAAATATGGGTTATGGAACGAAGCGACATCTAGACGGAATTAGAGAACATGGGATTTGTCAGTGGCACCGTAAGACTTTCGGGGATAATTGTAAAAATGCATTTGTCAATGAGATTAATGTAAATAAAATAGTTCCTCCACTTTCTCCTTCGGAATACTAATGTATTTAGTTTGTCTATCCATCAAACTATACCCTATTAGAAGCTCCCGGCTTTCTTCCATATATACAAATCCTAAAGTATACTCAACTTTTTCTTTTTCAAATGTAAAACATTTACTGTACCTTTTCAAAGCCATTGTTTTGTAATCTAATGCAACAATAATGTGATAATAATATCTACGGTCCTCATAACTTACTAAATGACAAATAAACCAGATTTCGTTTTCAATACGCTGACCATTTGTAGAGCCACGTAAATACCGGAAAAAATTAGGTGTCTTTATTTCATGTGTGATTTTTAATTTCATAACCGGATTATTTTTATCATCTATTTTACTTTCTGGGTGATTAATTATATTTCCTATCCTTAATGGATGCCAACCGTAAACGCATTTAAGTTCTTTATCTTGATTAGAGAACAATACCCAATTCTTTTCTATTTTATATTGATTATCAGTTTCTAAAATATTAGATAATGTGGACCTGGACTTAAGATTAATTTGTCCATGCTCTATCATCATATTTCCATGTCCTTGACCACGGTTTGCATTAAAAAACAACTTTCCATTATGATTTATTATCCGTACATCTTCCAGCCCTACATAAACATTATCATATGATTCATTGTATCTCAATTCGGTTTCGCTCTCTATTTTCCAAGTAGATTTACTTATATCTACATAGGCAATTAAATTTTTTGTGATGATATTTGATTTATTAATATATTCGCCATTATCTCCTATACGATAATTAACATAACGTTTACAAATAACTAGTCTAGATTTATTTAAAGGGTCTAGGCAAATAGATGGACTACTAGAATTAAAATTACTATTTATATTCAAAGAATTTCCTACTTCTAGGAGAACCTGAAGATTATATCGGTTTGATTCTATGTTTTTTAACTGAGGAGCATAAAATTTATAATTAGACATTACATTATCACACATACTATTTGGTGAATTCGGGTCCGACAATACCCTCATACATGATTCTATAACATCTAGGTTATTCGGATTACGATAATAGGCTAAAATGGTAAATTCATAATCTAATTTGAAATCATAAATTTCTTTTTCTAAAAACAAATGGTCGTGGTTGTTGTTTTTAATAAGCTCTTGTTTTGCCATTTCATAAAAAGAACATGCGAGAACATTCTTATTATTACAACGATAATAATTAACTATTTTATACAGGTTCTCAATGCGATTTGGATAAAATTGATAGGCATTTAACCAGGCATTAATTGCATTGGCCATATCCCCCATATGTTCATAACATTTTCCTATAGAATAATAAGAGTGCCATACTTCTTCGTGCCAACCACCTATTTTAATACGCTCATTATAATAGTTTATTGCATTATCATATTGCCCTGCATCGCGGTAACTATTTGCTAGGTAAAATGTATAACGGTCATTACCTGGATTATCTTCTAATCCTTTTAGAAGTAGACGCACATCTCTTTCAAATTTATCACTTTTCGCCCCACCATCTCCAATATCATCTATGAATATTTGATTTCTATCAATTTCTGTGTAAACAGTGGCAGGTGTGGTTTTCAGAAATTCGTGCGTAACTCCCCAATAAGAATAATCCGGGTCGTTTCTTACTATACGAACATTTTTGTAAAAAAATAAATCTGAACCCTGAAATAAATAATAGGCGTCTTTAGTTAGTGAATTTTTAAATTCTCCTATGTTTAGTTCAGGATTAATTCTCAATTTCATATCAGCATCCATTAATAAGATATAATCAGCATCAGGTAAACCATTACATGCTTTAAGTGCAAAGGTTCTATTGTAACCGAAATCTATGAATGGCTCATTAATAATTTTCCCGGGTATATTATTTTTTGAAAAAAAGGTTTCAATAATCTCTATTGTATTATCTGTACTACCAGTATCACATATACAATAACTATCAATTATTCCGACAACAGATTGCATTAAACGTTCTATTACCTTGTTCTCATTTTTTACAATCATATTTAGACATATTTTTGTCATTTTTATAATTAATATATGAAATAAAGATTTTATATATATTTATATCAAACTATTTTTTCGTATTATAATATAGTTATGGCTTTTACAAGATTTCACGATGACCCTTCACGTATGTATAAACAGTCACAAATAAGTAGTTTTTCTGGCCGATATTTTTTAGATACTCCGGGACAAGGAATGGACTTACCATTTGTTGAAGACCCCAATATTCGTATGCAAAAATGGGGCGCGAATTTAAGAAATAATACCATAAATCTTGAAAGTGATTTATTAGGTTTGACCCGTAAAATAAATCGGGATTATACTGAGGTAAATGATTACCAACAACACGCCATAAATGCATCTCCGAATTATTATCGTTCGGAACAACCTTTTGTAGAAGAAAGCAGGTCAACTCATCCAGCCTGGATGTACAAAGATTTAGAACAATCAAGATGGGAATCACCATTTTTAAATCCTTTAAATGGACTTGAAAAAGGCTTTCATGAAAATGTTCAAACACGTATTTTAGAAAAAGATTTCTTTGTTCCTACAATCCCTATGGTAGAAGGTTTTGAGGAATCATCGTATTATTTAACTGGTAAATCTATTTGCGTGACTGGCGACGAAGTTGGATGTAATGGGAGAGCATAATTTTACACCGATTAATTTTTAATGTTCAAGGTTTTATAATTATTATATAGCATTATATTAATTATATTATACAATAATGGAGTTAGCTATTCCTGGTGTTGCATTAGGTCTTTTATATATTGTATCTACCCAAAAAGCAAAAAGTGAAAACTTTAGAAATCGTATAAGTCAATTACCAAATGTAGATGTTCCGAATCGTAATTATCCTCAAGAATTACCGGTTGTATCTTCAGATAGTGACCAAACATCACAACTCTCTAACGCAAACCGATACGATAATGGTGGTGGAGTTTATACTGATAAGTATTTTAATCCTAATATGAGCGAGCAACAGGTCCAATCAAATGTGAATAATTCAGCATCTACCGGTCAAAATTATTATTCGTTAACTGGGGATAAAGTTAATGCTAGTTATTTTGAACATAACAATATGGTTCCGTTTTTTGGTAGTAATTTGAGAACCCGTATTGCTGATGAGAATGCTCAACAAGGACTTTTAGATAGTTATACTGGAGCAGGTTCTCAATCTATTAGTAAAAAAGAGCAATCTCCTCTTTTTTCTCCTTCCTCACAACAACAATGGGCATATGGAGCTCCTAATATGAGCGAATTTTACCAATCACGTGTGAATCCAAGTCAAAAAATGTCTAATGTAAAACCATTTGAAGAAGAGCATGTTGCCCCCGGACTAGGATTAGGTTATACTAGTCAGGGTGCTGGAGGTTATAATTCAGGTATGATGGTTCGTGATAGATGGTTGGATAAAACGGCTGACCAGTTACGTGTTGATAATAAACCTAAAGCTACTGGATTAATGTTATATGGTCATGAAGGACCCGCCGATAGTTACATTAAAACCAATGCTACAAATGAGCAAATGGGTATTATGGAAAAACATTTACCAGACCAGAGTTTTGCTCTTGATACGCGTGACGCTAGAAATCCTGATGATATTGGCCGTCTTTTTACAACTGGTGGTGTGCAAAAAGGAGAAACCCTACGTGCTATTCCAGTTGACCGTTATGTAAGTCGTCCTGAAACCGCAGTTTCATATGCTGGTGGTGCTGGATATCAAAATGAGGCTACTTATATTCCTGGAGAATATATGCCGAGTCATAATCAACAATTAGGTGCAGTTCCTATAGCGGGAGCTAATGCAAATGGACGCCAATATGCTACTGATGCGGATTATGAAATTAAGGGGAAGAAAGCATATCCCAATAATCGTAGTGTTAATAAACAAGATAACTATTTTGGTATGGTAAGTGGTGGTTTAGGGGCAGCAGTAGCTCCTTTATTAGATATTTTAAGACCTAGTCGTAAGGAAAATGTCCTGGGTACTCTCCGTCCTTATCAAAATCCTGGTACAACTGTTACTCAATCCTATATTTTTAATCCCGCAGATAGACCTGCTCATACTATTCGTGAAACCACTGAAAATTCTAAAAATCATTTAAATATAAACGCAAATCAACTCGGTGGGGCTTATCGCGTTACACCGGTGGAATTACCAAACACAATTCGTCAAGAGACAACAGATTATTATTATGCTGGTGTAGCTAGTGCCGGAGAGAGAAGTCGGCAAACTACTTCTTATGAAGCTGGTTATAATCAACGCAATAATGATTTAAAATCTAGTACGAATATTGGATATACTCCTAATGGAAATATGGATTTATTAAATAGTGACATAAATATGCGTCAAGTATCACGTGATAATATGCTTGTTAATAATCGGGCTGTAATAGGTACTATGCCTTACCAGTCACCTGATTTAATGAATTCGGGTCGCTCAGCGGGAACTACAAATAGTTTATATGCTAATTTAAATGTAGACAGAAACACACCTGATATTACAAGTATGCTTAAGTCTAATCCTTATGTAGTAGATTACCGTAGTGCACTTTAATTATTTTTTTATTTATGACAACAGACAAATGTTATCATAAATTACATGCTAAGTATTTTGCTATATTATGTGGCAGGACTTGGTGTTGGTGTTTGTGTTGGTAAGGATAAATTATAATTAGTATCTGGATCTAACTTAGGAATTTGTTTTATTATCTTACTATCCATCATTGGAGGTATAGCATCAAGAACAGGAATAGGAAGCGTAAACGTAATTATTATTTTATTCAAATTATAATTGATATTTTCAGAATTTTTCATAGTTATTAAAAAGGTTTTTTGATTATTCATATCTTTATTATCCATACTAACACTACCAATATTAATCTTTCGTCTATCATAAATATTTCCTATGCCAGTTATAATTAAATTGTTGGTTCTATCTATATAATTCGCATAAGAAGGTGGCTTAGTTGTAGGTGCAGGTGTAATTTTATTATCACTTGGACTTGTCTGTATTGATGAAACATTCAGTATTTGCTCAGCAGGCAATGATAATTTGTAAGTCATTTCATTGAAAGATATATCTAATGTAAATTGATTTGGTATAACATCCCCCCTATTGGTAGTTGGTGAACTTGTATTTTTGGTTTTCTTAGGGTAAATTGTTATAACTCTATTAGAAACGTTATTAGACATATCTACTGAATAAAAAGCCTTAACCATTGTTGGTTGATTCATTGAAAAATCTACGGAATTTTTATAGTTGCCTGAACTAGTTTCTAAGGTATATGTACCGTTAGGAAAAGGGTCAATTAATCCATTTGATGTACTTGTTACAACATTCAGTGATACTGTAAAATTATCCTTATTATTATTAAAGTCAGCACCTTCGACCATAAATTTGTTCTTAAAATATCCTATGATTAATGATAGTAATAAAACACACATTAATCCTAGTATGATATATAATAACAGTTTTGGTTTTTGTCTCATTTATATTAGACCAACAAAAATATTTACACTAAATACTCATCAAATAAAATATCTAATTAGTGTAAAGGATGATTATAAAAACAGAAAAAAAAGACGGAATTAGTATCTATACTGTTGAAAAAGATTATGATGATAAAATATTAGCAAAAAAAATGGATAAATTTTTGAAACCTGATGATATTAAAAGAATAATTCGTGATGATACTGATGTCTATACTGCGGACGGAAGATTATTATTACGGTTTAGAAAAAATAAATTAAATAGAGAACATGCGGATGCGTTTTATGATAATATTATCAAATTTGCCAAAAACGTTTCAGGACTTCGTGGCAGTGCTTCGGGTAGTAAAAAGAAAACTTTAGGACAAGCTAATAAAGTAATGTCTAATATTTTTGGGTTTTTTGACCGCTGGACACCAAGTCAGAAAATGATATTTACTAAATTAGGAAGAAAACCATCCATTAATGTTCGTGAATGTCGGTTTAATATGGACCATCCAGAAGAGTACAAAAAAACCATTCCTCTAATAGAAGATATTGATAGATGGTATGCGAAATTAACACCTGAACATTATGGACATCAAATTAGAAAAGCTAGGCAGACCCCTTTTAAAATTGCGAACACTTCCTTTACGACAATTACTACTAATGTTAATTTTCAAACAGGTCTACATACAGATAAAGGTGATGATGATGAGGGATTCGGAAATCTAGCTGTAATAGAGCGAGGTAGTTATACTGGAGGTGAAACTTGTTTCCCACAATACGGAATTGGCGTGGATGTTCGTGGTGGTGATGTATTATTTATGGATGTTCATCAACCTCATGCAAATTTACCTATTCATAAAAAAACCCCCGATACAATACGTTTATCCATAGTTTGTTATTTAAGAAAAAATGTTTGGTTAAATAGTAAAAATAAAACCCGAAAATTTATGGAGAAACATAACAAAACCGTAAGGAGTATGAGGAAAGTCAAAGGTTAAAGTGTTGTAATCTTATATGCATCACTTATAATTAGCATAGATTCAACTTGGTCAAATTTAATTTTATAAATTAAAGGGAAAGGCGTGATGATTTTTTCATCATCATCTTCTGCTACTTCTAGTTGAACAATATTGTTACTGTTATCTCTAATAATAGTAATAATATAACAATTCATTGTTGAATTATTTATTGTACAAATAATGGGGGAACCTTTAAGAAGAAGCTTATTGTAAGCATTATGGTCAATAAATGAAATAAATACGTTGTTTTTTTTCCCAAAATGCTTATTACCCCTGTTGATATACCTGTATTTTTTGCAATGAACAGTACCATCATATTTTTCTGTTGAGAATAATTTCTGCACAATAACTGGTGCACGAAGAGTTAGAGAATCATAAATTGAGTTGGACATAGTTGATGATTTGATAATTTTAATTAAATGATACCCGGGCCAAATTAATCAATTTTTTACCATGATAGTTAATGTTTTCTACTTTTATTATTGGCCGTTTTATTAGTTTTTCTAGTTTGATTTTTTACTTTGCTTGCTTGTTTTTCCATTTCACTTTCGGTTCTAGCAGGTATCTTTTTTAAGCGGAATTCGGTCATGCCATGTTTTTTGGTAGAAATAGCACCATATTCAGGATATTTTGCTAATAGTTTTTTAGATGCTTCTAACATGGGTTTTAGACGTGCTTCAAATGTTCCTAATCCACCTGATTTACCATAATATTTGGTCATAAATCCTACACGATTAAATCGTAAAACTATACCATCTTCTACAAAATATTTTAAGGTTCTCTCTACATCTTCTTTTTGCCCATTTTCTTTGGTAATGGTTAATTCTATAGATTTAAGTTTTGGGCGATTTATTATACCATAAAATGCGCCAACAATGTAATTTAGTGCGGTCGTTATTTCTGGACGTCCTTTACGAAAAAATGGATTAAATACCGGATATACACCCCAAATATAGGACTTATAATTCTGACATTCTTTAAAAGCATGTTTGAAGAAGAAATCAAGTGATTTTCCTTTTGTAATAGAAGACATAGTTAAGTCAATCATAGAAACATCATCATCAAAGAAAACGATATGTTTTCCTTGAGGAAATTGTTCCATGATAAACTGACGCTGTGGAACTAGCCCTTTAATGCCTATTACAAGTTTATTATATTTAGATTTATCTAGGATGTTAACATATTCGTCATATTCTTCTTTGTTAGCAACGTAAACATTTATTTTTTTCGCCGGTATATTGTTTTCTTTCAACATAGATAGTGATTTTTCATTACATAATTCAGCTCTTTTATAAGAAGGTATACAGATTACATAATCGGTCATTTACATATCATGAGATTTTTTGGTTCGGCTAAAATAACCAACATTATTATCACATTATGTAAATGTGATAATATACTTAAAACAAATTTTTGTTTATTGAAACCGGTAAACCATGACCAAACAAAATCATATACACCAATGTTAACGCGGCCAATAAAATGCTTCGGTTTTCAGCCATAACTTGGTTTTGACCAAGAACAAATATCATAAAAAAATATAAAAAGACACCAATCAAAATAGAATGCATAAGCATCACTTGTCCTTTCTCCATTCTTTATACAATGTATATAGATGAGGTAGAAAAAAAATTAGTGTTTTTCTAAATATGTTTTTTTATAGGTTCTTCTTTTTCCAAGTTTTGTATTTATTTTCCTTCTGGATTGTTTATTACCTCCTTTACTGCCAAAATAAGATAGTGGATTGATGGCATTTAATGTACTACCTACTGCGCCTGTAACTGCACTAGTTCCTGTACTTAATGCACCAGTAACTGCTTCGGTACCCGAACTTAATACGTCAGTAACTGCAGATGCTCCTGTTCCAAGTGCATTTACTCCTGTTCCTAGAGCTCCAGTAACCGCGGCTGCTCCTGTTCCTAGAGCTCCAGTAACAGCTGCTGCTCCTGTGCCTAAACTATCAGTTACATTAGATAATACTGTTACTGGTTCAACTGGTTCAATGTTTTCATCTAGTTTTTGAGATAATTGCTCTTTTATAAAAGAAATCGCTTCAGTTTTTTTAGCCTCTTCGTATTTTATCCAATTTGTGGGAGGAGGACCTTTTGGCATAGCAGATAAATATAATTCTCCATTTAATTTTTCCCAAAATATACGTCCAGCTCCCATTAAATCCTGTTTTTTTTCAACTTTAGTCGCAGTATTATCAGTATCATCAGGCTTTGCATTAGTAGCAGCAGCAGTATCAGTACCATCAGCAGCAGCAGTATCAGTACCATCAGCAGCAGCAGTATCAGCAGCAGTATCAGCAGACATTGTTACTTCTTTTTCTTCTTTAGAGGCCATAGTATTCTGTAATAATATATATAGTATTATTACAAAAAAAACAATATTAGAAACGTTATTACACTACACTAAGACTTCCAAGTCTTCAAATCGCCAATATTCTACACCTCCATTAGGAATAGGTCTTTTAATAATAAATGGAATTTTTTTTTCTTCAAATTCTTTCAATGCAATTAAGTAACCATCAATAATATTTGGTTCTAAATCCACGAAGGGTTTCGCCCCAGAATTAATTTGCTTTGCTCGTTCTCCTAAAATACGGGCTTTTTCGTATCGTGTTATAAATGGTAATGTTCTATGTAATGAATCAATTATATTTCCATTCTCATCTCTCACAATCTTAGAAAGAACATCTATTTCGTCATAATTATGAGAATTTAATTCAGGATGAAAATCAGAAAGAATCTTTTGTTGTGTAGATGCATCAAATTTTTGTAAGTAAAATTCATCTTCTTCTTCATCTTCCTCATCCGTATCTAAATTTGGAAAAGCCGAATTAAGTTTCTCTACGGCAAAATTATCTGATTCCTCCTCTTCCTCTTCCTCTTCCTCTTCCTCCTCCCCTTCGTCTTCAGATTCATCAATGTCTTCACTTATTTTTACTTCAGCATCATCTACTTCATCCAATTTAATCATAGTTATATTCTATATGATGATATTTCTAAATTGTTAAAGAAAAATATTATAAATCAATTTTTCACATTTATGGTAAGGCTACTGTTCGTTCGTTTTCCACGTTGTATCACATTCTGTACACATATACAAATATTTTAGGTTATCATCATCATAGCGAATATAAATAATCTCGGTAGTTTTACTCTCTTTATTGGATTTACATTCCACATTCGGACATTTCATATTATAAATTCTTGGTAAAGTAGGATCTAGTTTTGTGTATTCATTTATAATATGATTGAACTTTTGCTCTCCTTTCTTTAATTGTGAATTAAGAACACATACACCCTCTTCGGTTATAGTCTCATCTTTATGTTTACAATTACGACAATAATAAGTTAACTGATTAGGGTCATCTACACTTATCCCTATATAATACATATTATCGCATTTCACGCAGAATTTCATTGAATATATAAATAGAACGTATATTATTTATATATTTTTATAATAGTAAATCAATTTTTTTCAAAGTAAAACCAAAAGTACTAAACACGGTGGACATACTATACCAATAGCTATAATTATAATAATAAAACCTATATACATTAATACTGGATTACTCGAACTATTTGCTGCAAAAAATAATGCTACTCCAATCACAAAACAAAATAATACAAATAATACAATTGCTCCTTCATCACTACCACCTTCTATCATTTTTTTACTGTTTTTAAGTTTTCGTGTCATTCTTCTTTTACCTTTACCTCCTTTTGAATTAGTCTGGGCAGATAAAGCATTAATAACGGTCAACAAAGTAGTTTCTAAATCTGTAATCGGTACAGAATCAATAGATTCATTTATATCTTTAATATTACAATCTTCATCAAAATCAGTATTTAATTTTCGTCTAGCATCTACAAGACGTCTACATCTAGTTATTTTTCCGGGTGTCCATGATGTAAATTTTTTATTACAAGAATCAACATCACTAATATTAAGTGGACCTAAATTATAGTTATAACCAAATCTACTTGTTTGGTCAGTAGTTAGTAGTTTTGTTACACGGTTACATTTTTTTTGTTTCTTTCTCAATAAAATTTTTCTAAATCTTACGATATTAAACTCAATGAAGCGATATAACACATTGTCCTTTTGATTACGACTAGCATATATTTTCTTTGCGGTTGTTAAAACATATAATATTAATTCAAGTAAGTATTGTGGCCAAAAAAACATATTTAAATTTATTTTATTAAACTTATCTGCTGTTAATACACTTTTAAAATGAATACCTGTCCAACTATTAGTTGGTAAACTATATGGTATAAAAAATATTAATTTACCAATTGTTTTAAATTCATTATTGGTATCATATTTAATTATATTTATAAAATTAGTGACGCCATTTTCTATTTTTGATGATGATGATAAATTTACTTGTTCTGCAGTACTTCCACAAACATTGGCTATTGTTTTTTTACATTCGTTAGTAATTAAGGCTTTTAAGGCATTATCGGTAGATACAAATATTTCTTCAGAATTAATTAACTCTATAACTATTTTTGATATAACTATTTCTCTAACCATATCGTTTCTTAGTTGGTTATCTGTCCTTCCTATGGATTTCTGAACAGCTAAAATATCCCTATTCCCATCACGTATTCTATCAAGACTTTCCTGAAAGAGAACTTTATTACCCCTTACATATTCTATTATTGCATTTATGTATTTTACATATTCATTAAAACGAACCGCTGTAGGTAAAGTTTTTATAGTTTGATTTACTGTGTTCGCATCTATCTTTTTAACTACATTGGAAACCATAGTTAATTCACTCTTGGTTTCTTTTGTATCTTGCATATCTTCACTATCTTTAGTTTCATCATCATCGCCATCATTGGAACCTAGCAATGTTTTATCTACGACATTATTAATTTGTGTTTTGGCGTTAATAAGTTGTTCTGGTGTTAATGGAGGGGGAGGTTTATTTGCTGGAAATTGATAATTAAATTCTTGATTAGTATTCATATTATTTATATTATGCATAGATTATTCTTGTATACTAACTAATCAGAATTCACTTCTCCTAAAAAATTGATTCTAGAAAAGGGAATAAAAATATATTCAATATATATCTTAAAGATGATGGAGCATAAAGACTCCTTATTAGAAGTAAAAAATAACAATAATGTAAAATATAGGGACGTCTTTGACTTTTTAGCCAAACATGTACATCAAAAAGACCTTCCGACTACTAACCCTAAACCTGTGACAAACACAAGAATTGGGGATGCGAAAACTAGTATTCACGGTGGGTCCTATCACATTCCGGATTGTGAATATCCAGCCTTCTTACAGCTATATGCAAAGGATGTCATTGTGGGTAAAAAGAAGGAATATTTGACGGAAATGCAAAGAGATAAAGATGGTCCTATTCTAGTTGACCTGGATTTTCGTTATGACTATGATATTGATGAAAAACAGCATAGCCCAGATGATATTGTAGAACTTATTGGAGAATATTTAGGAGAAATTAAAAATATTTATCAACTAGACGAATCAACCCGGTTCCCTATTTTTGTTTTTGAAAAACCTATGGTGAATCGTATTGATGATAAAACAAAAAATAAGAAGATTACTAAAGATGGAATTCACATGATTATTGGACTGCAGTCCGACCATATCACTCAATTAATTATCCGGGAAAAGATTCTTGGCAAGGCTGCGGAAATTTGGAAAAATCTGCCTCTTAAAAACACATGGGAAGATGTATTTGATAAAGGAATTAGTACCGGAAAGACTCCTTGGCAGCTTTATGGTAGTCGTAAACCTGGTTACGATAAATATCAAATTACTAGAGTATTTGATGTCAAGTACGATACAACTGATGGGGAGTTCGTTTATCCAGAAATTCCTGTCTCCAGTTTTGATGTAGTAAAAAACATTGAGAAACTTTCTGTGCGATATAAGGACCATCCCTCATTATTTATGACTACAAAATTTATCCAAGAGTATGAGCAGTATAAACTAGACAATCGTATTGGTACTGGTGCAGGTACAACTACTATTACTGTGTCTCGTAAGGCAACATTGGATGTATACAATGACGACTTTCTACATCCGACCAATATTATAAAGATTAAGAGTCGTGAAGAACTTGACCGAACAATTAATAATTTCTTAGACAGTATTCAAGTATCAGATTATAATCTCCGTGAAACCCACAATTATGCTATGATTTTACCAGCAAGTTATTATGGTGATGGTAGCTATGATAAATGGATTCGCGTAGGATGGGCGTTGAAAAACACAGATGCTCGTCTACTTATTACTTGGATAGCTTTCTGTGCTAGGTCACCTACCTTTCATTTTAGCGAGGTTCCTGACCGCGTAGAGAAGTGGAAAGATTTTGAAACACGTAAGATAAATGGACTCTCTAGAAGGTCGCTCCTACATTGGGCGAAAGCAGATGCGAAGGAAGAATATGAGCGTGTTCGTCGTGAGACAATTGATTATTTTCTAGAAGAGACAATTCGTACTAGGGGAGCATCATCTTCTAAGCACGATGACCGCTCCGGTTGTGGTGATACCGATATCGCGAAGGTACTATTTGAATTATTTAAGCACAATTTTGTTTGCGTCAGTATCAAAGGAAACGTTTGGTATCAATATGTAAATAATCGGTGGCAAGAGGTTGATTCAGGTACAACATTGCGAAAGGCTATTTCTGAACAACTTCGTGATTTGTATAATCAAAAAACCTTTGGTGCTATGAATACTATGATTGTAAACGGTGAGCCACAAAATCAAGTTGCGGAAGAGGACCCAGCGAAACGTAGGTCTATTCGTATTTTAAACATCTGTACTAGATTGTCCGACAGTAACGGAAAGGATAAGATTATGAAGGAGGCTAGGGAGTTGTTCTATGATGGTACTTTCCTTCAGAAGATGGATACGAATCCCTATTTCCTTTGCTTTAAGAATGGCGTTATTGACTTCAAGGAGAAAGTATTTAGAAAAGGACACCCAGAAGATAATATCTCTATGTGCACGAATATTGATTATATTCCATTAAACTCATCAATCCATCAAAAAATCATGGATGAAGTTAATGATTTTATGAATAAACTATTCCCAGAAAAAGAGCTTTGTCAATATATGTGGGACCATCTTGCATCCACTTTGATAGGAACTGCGGCAAACCAGACATTTAACATGTATATCGGTATTGGTCAAAATGGTAAATCGGTCCTAGTTAATCTTATGGAGATGGTCTTGGGTGACTACAAGGGTGATGTCCCCCTTACTCTAGTCACAGAAAAGCGTGGAAAAGTAGGTGGCTTGACCCCAGAGATTGTAGAGTTGAAGGGTATCCGGTATGCAGTTATGGCAGAGCCTCAGAAGGGCGATAAGATTAATGAGGGTATGATGAAAACTCTTACTAGTGGGAAGGACCGATTGCAGGGTCGTGCGCCCTACATGCCACAGACCATTTCGTTTCTTCCTCAATTCAAATTGGTAGTGACTTGTAATGTCTTTATGGAAGTAAAGAGCAATGACCATGGAACGTGGAGACGTATTCGTGCAGTTCCTTTCAAATCACTTTTTACGAAAAATCCAGTAAAGGATGATAAAGAAAAGCCATTTCAGTTTCTGTTGGATGAATATATTGACGAGAAATTTGATTCTTGGAAGGAAGTATTCGCTGCAATGCTAGTAAAGCGCGCGTTTGAAACCGGTGGAATGGTGAAGGATTGCAATATCGTAATGGCTAAGAGCAATGAGTATCGCCAGAGCCAAGATTACATTTCCGAGTTTATCAATGACCGCGTTATTCGTGAGCCAAATGGTCGTATTAAGAAGATGGAACTTAATAGTGAATTTGCGATTTGGCATGGTTCAAATTATGGAGGCAAATGTCCTGGACCAAAAGACCTACATGAATTTATGGATAAAGAGTTCGGAAAGCAACGTGCTCAATGTTGGCACGGAGTTAAAATTTATTATGATAAAGATAAGGGTTTTGATAATGAATTCGCAGAAGAATTCACGGATGATATTGTACCAGATGATTTGTAAGATTGTACAACTTTTCGCATTGAAAATACGCAAAGTAGAGGGAAACCGTAGGTTTCCCCCTAACCCCCTTCCTTTTTCTTTAAACATTATTTATAAAAATAATAAAGGTATACTGCATTAAAAAAAGTATTTATAGTTTATTAATAATTTATTAATATAAATTTCAGTAACCTACCGTTTTTAACTAGCGCAAAGGCAACGTTACCTTTAACTCATTTACGCCCACAAAGTGGGCGTTTTGAATGAGAAAAGGTGTATAACTTTGGACAATTAAATAGGATATTTATCAGTGTAAAAAATAACATAAAATAAAGTATATTATTTTTTTATGATGAAAATAAGCCAGTTGTATCATATTCATTTCCAGGGTCTTTGTATGCCTTAACCATAACACTAGTATGTATCATGGTAAAAATATAGATGAGAAACTTAGATAACCATCCTGCATAAAATGGATACCCCCCTAATAAAACGACGATTCCTATTTTTACATAAATATCTACTTTGATAGTATTCAAAACGAATAGTTCGTACAAAAATCCTATTACACAACTATAATATATTATAAACAAAACCATATTTACATTTTTGTAGTAACTGGTCTTCTCATTATAAAAGTCCGAATTTCTGTAATTCATAGTAGATTTTCTTTTTATATTTTCTATTTTTGTGTCAAATATAGAGTTTTGCAAATTAATACCTTGATATTTTTGAAAATCATTGTTGCCATTTTTTATTAGAGTAATATCATCTTTTATTTCAGTCTCATATTCGGGTATAGTAGTGATATTAATATTCGTTGTACTAGAAAATAAAAAATTATAAATAAATCGTAGTGTGTCTTGAAATCCCGATATAAAAAATGGAAAAAGTAATAAAAATGAAACGAGAGCTACTTTGGCCTTCCAAATAATTTCTTTTTTATTGTATAAAATATATACTAAAACTACTATTAACAACAAATAAAATCCAAAGAGAACATTATTAGTGAATCGTAATGTTTTTACCATATCTGTCAAATATAGTGAATTTTCATCACCTACTATGTGCTTTTCATTTTTTTTACTAAACATATTTAAATTTAAATTATTAGTAAGTGTAAGGTTTTCTAATGCTATATTTTCATAATATTTATCCATGAATCTAATAATAACTATAATATTATTAGATTTTATCTTTTTATTGTATTGGTACATATTTTTCAAATTCATATGCCCCGTCGTATTCAATATTTCCATTTGTCGGAATTTCACCCGTCTTATACGCAAAAGACATAGTAGTAAAAGCTTTTAATGATAATGGAACACATACGCCATTACCTTGGTCATAAAATGTATTAGGACCACAACATTCTTCAGCAACACATCCTTGTAAACCGAAAAGTAAATTACCTACACCCCCTTTTCCGCTTGCCATAGTATTACCAGCATTTTTATTTGGTAAAGAAGGAAGGTCTAAATGGTTAAAATTCATTTTATCACGAGCTTGTATATCAAGGAATGTATATAATGAAATATAAATACCAACAGAAATAACAATAATGGATAATAAATCAAAAACAACTTGGGGAATAAAGGTTAAATACGTACTCATAATCATAATTCCAACAAAAGCTGCCAAAACTAAAGTCATAATAATTAATAAATTTGTGTATTTATTTTGTCGTAAACGATTGCTATCATTTAATTCCACTGCACGTTTTTTACCATAAACAACATTATCTACACTTTGTTTCTTATCCATTAATCTTTGTTTTTCAGTATTCACTATATCTAAAAGTTGCTGTTGGTGGACGATAGATGCATCTGTAGATGGATTTACGTCTGCGTAGTTTTTGTACATGTTACTCAAATTAGTCTGAATACTACCAATCATAGCTGATGAATTCGGGTCTGAAGCTTGCAAACTAGACAAATAATTCTTTTGTATATCTAATACTCCATTTAAATCAACATACGGATAACTTGGATTTGCCATGAATTATATATATTACTCTAATATTTTAGTTTTTTATTAATTCAGGTAATGATTAAATGATTTTAATCATTATTTCTAAATTAGAGGGAAACCGTAGGTTACTCTTTTTTCCGATTACTCTTTTTTCCGATTACTCTTTTTTCCGATTACTCTTTACCTATTACTATAGCTAATACTATTAATGTTGCAGCAGTAATTGTTCCTAAAACAAACACTGCATTTTCTTGTACTGAAAGTTGTTGATTATCATAAATCAAACCGTCCAATACTGTTTTGGGTTTATTTAAACTAAATGGTGTATTATAATCATAAATTTCATTACCAGATATATTTTTACGTATGTCCATAACAGCATTTATATTCGTTTTTAAATCTACGTAATTGGTATCTATATTATGTAATTTATTGGAGTAATCATTTGTCATCTCTTTTAAAGGATTGATTTGTTTTGAAACAATCAAATTACCAGTTACTGAATCTTGGTATCCATGTGTATTAAAACTCTCTAATGTTTTACTTACTGTAAACGTTGAAAAATCACTACCATATTGATTAACAGAATTATTGCTAAAAATATTTGAAAAAGAATTCATTTAATAGTCTTACTATATAATCAGAATTTTTATACCATTAAATTATAATTTCGTAAACGTATAATATAAAATGGTTGTTGCTAAAATAGTAAATAACATACCAGTATACATAGTAGATTCATATTGAACAAAACTATCGTTTACAATTGTACCATTAACGTTATATATTTCCCTCATTTTTATATCTAAATCTTGTCGTAATTTTTGAACATCTGCTTCTGTTTGTATGATTTTTTTGTGATTACTATCAAAATCGGATTGTTGGACAGAAAGTTTATCGTATTTACCTACGCTTGTATTAAAACTAGCTATATCACTGTTTATTTTTGTTTGTAAATTAATTAACGTTGTCATATCTTGGTCAGCATGCGAACAACAAGTAAAATCATCTGGTGCACAACTATTCAATAATGTAGTTGCGCCATTACATTTCACATATTTTGCATACTTTAAATTAAAAGAGTTTAAATCATTCATAAGAGTTGTCATTGAGCGGTCTGCCATTTTATTATAATAATTTTATATATAATTATAATACATTAGTTATTTTTGATTTTTATAAATTATTACAATTAAAAAAACGATTCCTATTCCTAAATTTATGGCATTCATTAGCATATTATCATAATTCATTTTTTCATTCATATATTTTTCTACAACACCTGAGCTACTGTTTTCCATACTTGTTAATGTTGTTGCTAAATCTTTATTTTTACATAGTTCTTTACGAATACAATCGGTTGAATTGGTACTAAAGTTTTGTTCATTACATTTTGCCTCCCAAGATTGGTCATTTGGTTTCAAATTTTTACAATCAGATTCTTGAGGCATTTGTTTTTCGGCGATGGCCGCTGTATAAAAAAAGTTATTTGGACTATATCCTACTGTTATATTATCAGACATATTACTATATTTTCATGTTATATTTTTATTAAATACAAATACGATAATAATTGTAAAACATTGCCGTTGCACTATTTCTCTTAAATTCACATATATTCCCGGGTCTCAGGCACATCGCCAATGCTTGTGGGTCAAATCTTGAAATTTCCGGTAATTGCATTGGGTTGGAAATATTATACTTTTTCTTTAGTTCTTCTACAGATTTTTCGCCTAAGATACTACACTCTGGGACTAGTTTATGGTTCAAGATATTATATTGTAGTCGGCGAATATTATGAATTACGACAAAGATACCGTCATGGTCATATAAGTACTTCATTCTCGTAGTAATTGTATCATTCGGTTCATCTTCCGTAATGATTACTAATGTATCGTCTTTGGTTAATACATTTTCAATAATGAATAAATCTTCTATAATATCATCCAGGTTTTGTGGACGAATCTGTTTCGCAGTTAAATAATATTTTATGTATATCTTACGATTGTTTTCATTATGAGTAATTAGCATATCTAATTGTGAATTCGCAAACATTGCATCAATTTCATTAATACTAAATGCTTCGTACTCTTTCGTATTATATCCTAAATTATCTGATAGAATTTCTAGAATGGTTGTTCTAGATTTATAAATACTCAAGATTCGGTTATTTGATGCGGACATGGTTTATATATTTACACCTTATACTTTTATATTTTTTATTAGTTAATTATTCAATTTTTTTTAGACATTTCTTTTCCTAGTTTTTCTAGTTTGCCTTTTGGACTTATGGTAATTTTTCATTTTTATTGTTAATTTGCCACCCCTAACACTACTCCTACTAAAATAGGATGAAGGATTTAAACTTGATAAAATACGTCTTGGTGTAGATGCTATTTGTGATAACATACTTATTGGTTCTATATTTTGAAGTTTCATAGACATTTCTTTAATAATGGATCTAATTAGATAAGATTTAACATAACTGGTCCAATTGTGTAGTTCATTACAAAGTACGCAGTTATTAGGTACTGTTACACAGTCCCCTTGGTTTTTTATATAATCTCCTTGGTTTTTTATATCTTTTTGGTTTTTTATATCTTTTTGGTTTTTTGTATCTTTTTTTTTTTGTAAGGTTGA
>Ga0209188_1001256_pt1 | contig 21030 bp, 21 predicted proteins | sample C_130625_EF_Meta_FD_187307 | JGI IMG/M metagenome (GOLD analysis project Ga0209188, IMG submission 187307) | Freshwater microbial communities from Lake Croche, Canada to study carbon cycling - C_130625_EF_MetaG (SPAdes) (version 2) | ecosystem: Environmental > Aquatic > Freshwater > Lake... | reverse complement strand
GCAAAGCGGTCCACCGCCACGCCCTTGTCAAAGCGAACAGGCGGGTGCTTCACACGGCGCGGCTCTTGGCGCTGGCAAGCAACTGGCATGGCATGCTCAGGTCCACGCGTGGCCATTGGCGGCCATCACGCGGGAAAACTCCAAGGGGGAGAGGTCATTCAAGACTTGGATGTTTTCATACAGGTCTTTGAGTTTGGGGCCATTGGGCTCTGGCGGGTCTACGGGTTCGGGTTCGGGAATGTCGTGAATGGCTGCGTTGGCAGCCAGCACACTGGGCTTGTAAATTTGCAACATGCCCGTGCCTCTGTAGCCGCGTTGCACCGAGGTGGGCCCTTCGCAAGCGGTCAACAAAAAGAGCATGCCGATCCACAAACAATAACGCAAGGGAAGACTACTAAGCGAACAAGCTTTACCGAGACGATTAAACATGGACACCCCCTGCGGATTGGCGTATGAGTACAAAAGAGCTTAGAAATAGACCATGTGTCATGATAAGTTGACACTTTATTAAGTCAATATATAAATATTAAATATTAAATTTTTATTTTAATGACGATTAACTAATTATTAAATATCTAGCTACCCCCTGTGTGGGGGGAGCAGCCACAGGATGCGTTCAGGCAGCAGATTTGTTCAGTTTGAAGTTTTTACACCAACCGCCCGCGGGCACGATGCGACCGCCGTAAAAAGAGCATTCGCCCTCAGTTGCATTGCCTTCGAAGAGTTGGCATCTGCCGCAATATTGCTCGGTGGTGTGTCGTGGATAACGCGTGTTGTCTACGTTTTTGGTCTCCAATTTGAAACCCATAGACTTGGGATATGAATCAGCTTCCGACAGTCTCTCACCGGGATTTGCTGCTTTCATTTTGGTTTCTGCTGCGCCTATGGGTATGGGCCATAACGCCGGAATGTTCAAAACGGCTGCCGAATGCGTAAACCGCCATCAGCTTGGGTAAGCGTTGTTGAAGATGTAAAAGAAGGGGCGCGGTATCCATGCAGCTATTGTGTCGCAACTGAAGTTGTCATAAAAAAACCCCGCAAGGCGCGAACCTTGCGGGGTTTCAGTTTTGAGTCTGGGTAATTACATGCCCATGCCGCCCATGCCGCCCATACCACCCATGTCACCGCCGCCCATGCCGCCCATAGGGCCTGCATCGTCTTTAGGTGCTTCAGCAATCATGGCTTCGGTTGTCAACATCAATGAAGCCACAGAGGCTGCGTTTTGCAATGCAGTGCGGGTCACTTTGGTGGGGTCCAAGATGCCCATTTCGATCATGTCGCCATAGGTGTCGTTGGCGGCGTTAAAGCCGTAGTTGCCTTTACCGGCCAACACGGCGTTGACGACCACTGAAGGCTCGCCACCGGCGTTGTACACAATTTCGCGCAAAGGAGACTCAACAGCTTTCAACACCAGCTTGATGCCGGCGTCTTGGTCAGCGTTGTCACCTTTGATGGTGCCAGCAGCTTGACGGGCGCGCAGCAATGCCACACCACCACCGGCCACGATGCCTTCTTCCACAGCAGCGCGGGTAGCGTGCAATGCATCTTCCACGCGGGCTTTTTTCTCTTTCATTTCCACTTCGGTAGCAGCACCCACCTTGATGACGGCTACACCGCCGGCCAACTTGGCCACGCGCTCTTGCAGTTTCTCGCGGTCGTAGTCGCTGGTGGCTTCTTCGATTTGGATGCGGATTTGTTTGACACGTGCTTCGATGTCAGCAGCTGCACCAGCGCCATCAATGATGGTGGTGTTTTCTTTGCCCACTTCGATGCGCTTGGCAGAACCCAGATCAGCCAAAGTGACTTTTTCTAAGGTGAGGCCAATTTCTTCAGCGATGACTTTGCCGCCGGTGAGGATGGCAATGTCTTCCAACATGGCTTTGCGACGGTCACCAAAGCCAGGGGCTTTGACAGCGACCACTTTCAGGATGCCGCGAATGGTGTTGACCACCAAAGTGGCCAGCGCTTCACCGTCAACTTCTTCAGCAATGATGAGCAAAGGACGACCGGCTTTGGCCACGGCTTCCAAAGTGGGAAGCAGTTCGCGGATGTTGCTGATTTTTTTGTCAAACAGCAGCACAAACGGGTTGTCCAACAAAGCAACTTGTTTGTCGGGGTTGTTGATGAAGTAAGGTGACAAATAGCCACGGTCAAACTGCATACCTTCCACAACGTCGAGTTCGTTTTGCAGTGACTTGCCGTCTTCCACGGTGATCACGCCTTCTTTACCGACTTTGTCCATGGCGTTGGCGATGATTTCGCCAATGCTGGTGTCAGAGTTGGCAGAGATAGAGCCGACTTGGGCAATTTCTTTGCTGGTAGTGGTGGCGCGTGAGGCTTTTTGCAACTCGGCGATCAAAGCTGTTACTGCCTTGTCGATACCGCGCTTCAAGTCCATGGGGTTCATGCCAGCGGCCACGTACTTCATGCCTTCGCGCACGATGGCTTGGGCCAACACGGTGGCGGTGGTGGTGCCGTCGCCTGCGTTGTCAGAAGTCTTGGAAGCAACTTCCTTGACCATCTGCGCGCCCATGTTTTGCAATTTGTCTTTGAGTTCGATTTCTTTGGCCACGGACACACCGTCCTTGGTCACGGTGGGGGCGCCGAAAGAGCGCTCGAGCACCACATTGCGGCCTTTGGGGCCCAAAGTTACTTTGACCGCGTTGGCCAAAATGTTCACGCCTTCAACCATGCGTGCGCGGGCTTCGCCGCCGAAAATTACGTCTTTTGCTGCCATTTTTTAGCTCCTCAATTAATTAATCAGTTGAGGACAGAGCGACTCCGCGCTTCGCGCTGGTCGGTCTGTCCCGCAATTTATTCCACTACTGCAAACAGGTCTTCTTCTTTCATGACGAGCAATTCTTCGCCGTCAACTTTGACCGTTTGGCCACTGTATTTACCGAACAACACGCGGTCGCCCACTTTGACGCCAACGGCAGATAACTCGCCTTTGTCGTTTTTCTTGCCAGGACCGACGGCCAAAATTTCGCCTTGGTCGGGTTTTTCAGCAGCGTTGTCAGGGATGACGATGCCAGAAGCGGTTTTGGTTTCGCTTTCGATGCGTTTGACGATCACGCGATCGTGCAAAGGACGAAGTTTCATGGGTTCTCCTAGGGGATACTTGGATGGATACAAATGCACAGAATGTGCGGGCTACCTGCCCAACGGGTGCATTATTAGCACTCACTGGACTAGAGTGCTAATGATAAGGCTAATTAACGCTATTTCAAGTGTCAAAAGGTTCAATACGTTCAATTAAATAGCTTAAACACCTTTGTGCACAAGGAAAAGCGGTGTCACAAAACGAAATCGCAGGCAGTACGGCAAACTGTGTCACATGGTGAAACAGATTTCAATGCTGCGTTCTAACTTGATTACCGGCCTTCTGGGCGTGTTGCTGAGCACCCAACTCTGGGCGAGCGACGCCATCACGGGCATTGAAGTGCCACCACCTGACATTGATTTCGATGTCATCACCAGGCTGTGGTCGTTTGTGAAAAAAACCACCGAGGCGCCGCCCAATTTACCGCCTCCACCCTTGGTGCTCGATTGGCATGTGCCGCCTTTTGCACGCATGGGGTTTCAATACCCCACGCCCCAATTCCCCGAGAACCTCATGCAAATCAGCATTGCGCCGCGCACCATCGAGGGCTACAGCAAAGAGATGGTGGCTTGGGGTGTGGGCCACGAGTTGGTGCACTACGCCTTCATCATGCGCGAGAACCTTTGGCAAAACCGCAGAGCAACTTTTGCTGACAGCTTGAAGCACCATTGCAATTTGGAATTCAAAGCCATCACCAAAGCCATTGCCGACGAGATTTGGAACACTTACCACAGCGATACCCAACGCGCTGCCATGTACGACGAGGTAGAAAAAAGCTGTTTTAACGAGCCCAACCAGTAGTCACCGACGGCCAACAGGCTACTGCAACAATGCGGCCGTATCGAGATGCTTGGCCTCATTGGCCATGTCCCAAGCGCTTAAGCCGCGTTCATCCTTGAGCAATTTGTTGGCGCCTTTGGCCAGCAGCAGTTTCACCGTTTCCATATGGCCTTGACCGGCGGCCCACATCAAAGGGGTGAGGGCATCCACCGGCGTTTGGTCTATGGGTGCGCCGGCTTGCAGCAAGCGCTCAACCACGGCGGTGTGGCCCATGCCTGCCGCATAGACCAGCGCGGATTTGTGTAAACGGTCAGTGGCATCGTGGGCGGCATTGTGTTGCAGCAACAGGTCCACAAAAGCCAAACTCCCCGCATAACTCGCCGCAATCAGCGGCGTGACCTTCTCTAACGAGGGCAAATTCACGTCTGCACCTGCTGCGATCAGCATTTGGGCGATGTCGATACGGTTTTTTTCAATAGAAATATACAAAGAGGTTTTCCCCAGGCGGTTGCGTGAGTTCGGCACGGCGCCTCGGTCTAGGCTTTTTTTCACGGCTTCAGCGTCGGTGTTTATGGCGGCCACCAGCAATTGCGCATTCACGCTGGGGTTGGATTCTGACTGTGCCCAAGCTTGTGGGGTCAGGCTCGCACTCAAAAGCAGCCAAGCCAAGCTGCTGAAATGGATGCCCAAGGTGATGAAAAGGCTGTTGTATTTGCTTGTCATGGTGCTGTCCTTAGGCTGTTGGGGTCTTAAGGGATTTCCCTAGATAGGTCTTTACCATGTATTAAATACCCAATGTGATGAGTAAGATTAGCCATGGGAAATTTTCCTAGTGAAGGCATTGTGTTCACAGAGCACAAGGTTATCGCAAATGAAAACAGTTTTAAAACTGAATTTCCCATTTGGTTTTTCAAACATTGGCCGACAGGCTAAAGGAGATCTCAATGAAACAAATCGGAAAGAAAATTTCCCTCACCCTGGCCAGCTTGGCGATTGGCGTGTTGACTGCAGGCGTAGCCCAAGCGGACACAGGTAAAGGAGTCGCTGTTTCTCAGTCTCAGCTGACAGCTGCTGACAAGGACGGTAACAACTTCCTGCACTCCAACATGAACTACGCGCAAACGCGCTTTTACCCCAACAAGCAGATCAACACCGGCAACGTCAAGAGCCTGCGTCCTGCATTCACATTCCAAACGGAAGTGTTGGAATCCATGGAAACAGCGCCCATCGTTATCGATGGCGTGATGTACCTGACCACTTCTTACAACCACGTGTACGCCATCGATGCGGTCACTGGCAAACAGTTTTGGCATTACAAACACAAAATGGGCCCCGTCACCACTTATTGCTGCGGTCCTAACAACCGTGGCGTGGCCATCATGGGTGGTCATGTGTTCATGGGCACCTTGGACGCCAAGCTCGTCGCTTTGGACGCCAAGACCGGCAAATTGGCTTGGGAAACCCAAATCGCTGACCCCGAGTTGGGTTATTCAGAAACCATGGCACCTGTGGCAGTCAATGGCCGCATCCTGATCGGCACCAACGGTGGCGAATACGGTATCCGCGGTTTTGTGAAATCCTATGACGCCAAAGACGGTAAATTGCAATGGACTTTCAACACCATTCCTGAAAAAGGCCATGAAGGTGTGTGGGCTGTTAACGATGCCACCAACCGCAATATGCTGCGCGATATCAATGCAGAAAAAGCACAGTTTGCCAAGCAAGGCGGCGAGTTCTACAAAACCTTGGGTGGTGGCGTATGGATGGCACCTGCTGTTGATGTTGAAACCCATACCGCGTTCTTCGTGGTGGGCAACCCATCTCCTGACCTGTACGGCACAGAGCGTCCTGGTGACAACCTCTACACCGACTCCATCGTTGCGGTTGACTTGAACACCGGGGCTTACAAATGGCACTACCAGTATGTCGCGCACGATGTGTGGGACTTGGATGCGGTGTCGCCTGTGATCTTGACAGAAGCCAAAGGCAAAGACGGCAAGATGACCAAAGTGGCCATCCACGCTGGCAAAACCGGCCATGTTTATGTGCACGACCGCAACACTGGCGCCTTGATTCGTTTCTCTGAGGCCATGGTTCCCCAAGACGGTTTGTGGACATTGCCTACCAAAGAAGGCGCCAAGATGATGTTGGGTGCCAACGGCGGCGTGGAGTGGAGCCCTATGGCTATCAACCCAGAAGCGCGCATGGCATATGCAGCCAATTTGCTGCAGCCCATGACTTACCACGTAGAAGCTTCCAAGTACCCCGGCGGCAAGCTGTGGTTGGGCGGTGCATTCAAAACCATTCCCAGCGAAAAGCAATCTGGTCGTTTGTCTGCTGTCAATCTGGACACCGGCAAAGTGGCATGGAAATTTGATACCGATGAGCCTTTGATTGGTGGCGTTTTGGCCACCGCTGGCGACTTGGTGTTCAACGGTGAAGCCAATGGCTTGTTCCGCGCTTTTGACGCCAAAAACGGTAAGAAGTTGTGGGAATACCAGACCGGTGCCGGCGTGAATGCGCCTGCTGTGTCATATTCCGTGGGCGGCAAGCAGTATGTTGCCGTGGCCTCTGGTGGTAACAACCAGATCGATGCCAAGCGTGGCAATTCAGTGGTGGTGTTCTCACTCCCTTAAGCTGATTAAAACGCTGTAAGTCAAAGGCCTGTGGCGCACGCAAGTGCCCTCAGGCCTTTTTTGTCAGTTGATGAATGAGAAGGTCTATGAAATTTCTTTTTGCTTTGTGTGTTTCAGTGGTCTCAACATTTATGAGCAGCACCACTTGGGCTGCCGATGAAATGCCTCCTAAAGCCGCCATGTGTTTGGCATGCCACGGCGTCAACGGCAACTCAAGTATGCCTGGCGTGCCCAGTTTGGCGGCACAAAACGCCCGCTATATTTATTTGCAATTGCGCGACTACCAAGAAGGCCGTCGTGACAACCCCATGATGACCCCCATGGCCGCAGGCCTCACGCGACCTGAGATGCAGGAGTTGGCGAATTACTTCTCCCAACAAAAACTCAGCAGTAAAAACTTCAAAGCTGACCCCGACAAGGTTAAAAAAGGCATAGCCAAGGCCGATGAAACTCTGTGCGCCATGTGCCATTTGGGTGAGTTCAAAGGTCAAAACGAAATCCCCAAAGTGGCGGGGCAAAACTTCGATTACGTGGTGAGCATGTTGAAAGCCTTCAAAGCCAAGACCCGCACCAACGACGCTGGCAATATGACCAGCGTGGCCAGCACCTTGAGTGATGAGGATATTGAAAATCTGGGGCATTACATTGCTGGACTAAACTAGAAACCATGTCTGTCAACACCTTGCCCGCACCTGAGGTCTACCGCGACCCCAAACGCTGGGCATGGTGGTTTTCTTTGGCCGTACCCGCTCTCATAGGATTGGGGCCTATGCTGATGTTGTGGCAAGACAACCCCATGATGCTGTGGTTGCCCGTTGTGTTTTTGTATGTGGCGGTCCCTGTGTTCGATGCTTTGCTGGGTGAAGAGCGCAGCAACCCGCCCGAGTCAGCCGTGGCACAACTGGAAGCCGACGCCTATTACCGCTACATCACTTACGCGTTGGTGCCTGTGCTGTGGGCAGCCTTCGTGTTTGCCGCTTGGTTTGTCGCCAGCCACGATCTGCCTTGGCATGCGTGGATTGCCATGGTGCTCAATGCGGGTGCCGTGGGTGGTTTTGGCATCAATTTGGGTCACGAGTTGGGACACAAACACAACCGCTGGGAGCGCTGGCTGGCGCTGGTGACCTTGGCCCCTTCAGGCTATGGCCATTTCACTGTCGAGCACAACCGTGGTCACCATGCAGAAGTCGCCACACCCCATGACAGCGCATCCTCGCAAATGGGTGAATCGATTTGGCGTTTTGTCTGGCGTGAAATGCCAGGTGGCGCTGTGCGGGCTTGGCGCTATGAAGTGCAGCGCTTGCAAGCGCAGGGTCACAGCATTTGGGGCTGGCACAACCAAATCTTGCAAGGCTTGGCCATCACTGGTGGTTTGTGGCTGGTCTTGGTGCTTTGGTTGGGATGGGTGGTGTTGCCTTTTTTACTGGCGGCCTCGGCATGGACCAACTTTCAGCTGACCTCGGCTAACTATGTCGAGCATTACGGTTTGTTGCGCCTCAAGCAGGCCGACGGGCATTACGAGCGCTGTCAGCCACGTCATTCATGGAACAGCAACCACATCATGTCCAACTGGATATTGTTTCATTTGCAACGCCACGCCGATCACCACGCGCACGCGGCCAGACGCTACCAAGCTTTGCGGCATTTTGACGATGCGCCGCAGTTGCCCAGTGGTTACGCGGGCATGTTTTTACTGGCTTATGTGCCACCCTTGTGGTTTGCGGTCATGAACCCAAGGCTCTTAGATGCTGTGGGGCATGACCCAGCGCGTATCAATTTTGCGCTGGGTAAGCGCGAGGCGCTGTGCCGTCAGTACGGTTTGCGCCTCGCTACAAAAGCCTGATTATTTCAAGCCTGCTGCATCCTTGAGGGCGGCAGCTTTGTCGGTACGTTCCCAAGTGAAATCGGGCTCAGCACGGCCAAAGTGACCATACGCCGCGGTCTTCTCATAAATGGGACGCAAGAGGTCCAACATTTGGATGATGCCTTTGGGGCGCAAATCGAAATGTTGCTCTACCAAAGCCGCAATCTTGTCGTCGGATATGACGCCTGTGCCGTGGGTGTTGACCGTGATGTTCATGGGCTTGGCCACACCAATGGCATAAGCCACTTGCACCTGACACTGGGTCGCCAAACCGGCAGCCACCACATTTTTGGCCACATAGCGTGCGGCGTAAGCGGCAGAGCGGTCGACCTTAGAGGGGTCTTTGCCGGAGAAGGCACCACCCCCATGGGGGCAAGCGCCGCCGTAGGTGTCAACAATGATTTTGCGACCGGTCAAACCGCAGTCGCCTTGCGGGCCGCCAATGACAAAACGACCTGTGGGGTTGATCAGGTAGCGGGTGTCTTTGAGCCACTCTTTGGGCAGCACCGGTTTGATGATTTCTTCAATGATGGCTTCGGTGAACGAGGCCTTCATTTTGGTTTGCGTCTCGGATTGGTCGGGGCTGTGTTGGGTGGACAAAACCACGGTGTCAATGCTGTGGGGTTTGCCATCCACATAGCGCATGGTCACTTGGCTTTTAGCGTCAGGGCGCAAAAAAGGCAAACGTCCATCGCGGCGCAACTGCGCTTGGCGCTCGACCAAACGGTGGGCGTAATAGATGGGCGCAGGCATCAGGTCAGGGGTTTCGCGACAGGCATAACCAAACATCAGGCCTTGGTCGCCGGCACCAATGTTCAGGTGGTCGTCGGATGCATGGTCCACGCCTTGGGCGATATCGTTGGACTGCTTGTCATAGCAGACCATGACCGCACAACCTTTGTAGTCGATGCCGTATTCAGTGTTGTCGTAACCAATGCGCTTGATGGTGTCGCGAGCGACTTGGATGTAGTCCACATGTGCGTTGGTGGTGATCTCACCGGCCAACACCACCAAACCGGTGTTGGTCAGCGTCTCAGCAGCCACACGGCTGCGTGGGTCTTGTTTAAAAATGGCATCCAAAATCGCATCAGAAATTTGATCGGCCACTTTGTCGGGGTGGCCTTCAGAGACGGATTCAGAGGTAAAAAGATAATCGTTCGCCATGTAAATACTCCTTGGGTTGGTTGATGCGTTGCCATTCCAAAAGAGTCCGGCGAACGCTTTAGCAGAAGGCTGGATACCAGCCGACCCTTTCGGGTGTGTCGCCCTGCAAGTTGCTTCATTAACTCAGCGACAATGGGCATTCTAATCAAAGTACCCAAGCCCTTTTTTGAGCTGTTGTACCCACTGTATTTGCCACCTCCATGACCCGCTTGTTTCGCTTACTGGCTTTATTACCCTTGACTTGGATGCAGGCCATGGGTGCTGGCTTGGGTTGGTTGGTGTGGGCACTTTCTCCCGCTTACCGCCGTCAATTTCATCGCCAAGTACAGGCCGCAGGTTTGAGCTGGCCACAAGTTAAAGGCGCTATTGCTGCCACCGGCATGATGGTGGCCGAGTTGCCTTGGTTGTGGGCGAGAGCGCCTGGCCAGTCGGTTTTGCCTAAGGTGCAGTGGACGGGTTTGTCTCATTTCGAGTCAGCCATGCAAGCCGGGCGCGGCGTGATTTTGTTGTCCCCGCATTTGGGTTGCTGGGAAATGGGCGGCCAAGCCTTGGCCGAAAAACTCGGTCCCCAGCATGGCGATTTATTGGCTTTGTACCGGCCACCGCGCAAGGTTTGGCTGCAAGAGGTGGTGGGACTGTCGCGCCAACGCACTTATTTTCAAACAGCCAGTGCCTCTTTGCGCGGGGTACGCGCCTTGGTCAAACATTTGCGTGCGGGCGGCTTTACTGCCATCTTGCCCGATCAAGTTCCCCCCGAGGGACAGGGCCTGTGGGCAACTTTTTTTGGTCGGTCGGTCTACACCATGAATTTGCTGCCCAAACTCGCACAGCAAACCGGTGCGGTGGTGTTGCTGGCTTGGTGTGAGCGCCACGCAGGCGGACAATTCACTTTCCATGTGTTGCCGCCTTGTTTGCAAGCCTTGAACCAGCCCCAGACCACACCCGAGCAAGCCGCCCTGCTGATGAACCAAGCCATAGAGCGCATGGTCTTGTCGCGCCCCGATCAGTACCTGTGGGGCTATGCGCGCGACAAACAACCACGGGCAGGCGACTAGATGATGGGTTGGCTGTGGCGTCTCGCCATGCACTTTTTGCGGCTCTTGCCGTTGCCGCTGTTGCGGTGGATGGGCAGCTTGTTGGGCTGGGCGCTGTGGGGCTTGGCCGCCAAGCGTCGCAAAGTGGTGTTGACCAATTTGGCCCTGTGTTTTCCTGCCCTCAGTGTGGCCAAGCGTCAGCAACTGGGACGCGCGCATATGGTGTTGTTTGCCCAGGCTTGGCTAGACCGCTCGTGGCTTTGGTATGGCAGTCCTGCCTTGGTTGCCAGTCGCTTGCATATGGTGGGCCAGGTGCAAGATTTGCGGCACATCGATGGCGCGGTTTTGTTTGCGCCGCATTTCGTGGGCTTGGATGCCGGTTGGACGGCGCTGTGTTTGCTGATGCAGCGCCGCTTCACCACCATCTACACCCCGCAACGCTCTGATGCCATTGACCAGTGGGTGCAAAAGGGGCGTCAGCGGTTTGGGCAGCTGCGTTTGTTTCGCCGTGAAGATGGCTTCAAAGCCATCGTCAGCGCTTTGCGTCAAGGTGAATTGCTTTACCTTTTGCCCGACATGAATTTTCGTTTGGACGAATCTATTTTTGTGCCGTTTTATGGTGTGCCCGCGGCCACCGTGACCTCATTGCCACGCTTGGCGCGTTTGGGGCAGGTGCCGGTGGTGCCGGTGACCACCTGCTTGACGCCAAAGGGTTACGAGGTGCAGGTGCATGCCGCTTGGCAAAACTACCCCAGCGACGATGTGGCGGCGGACACAGCTTTGATGAACCAGCGCTTGCAAACCTGGATAGACGCCATGCCCGAACAATATTATTGGGTGCACAAACGGTTCAAGTCGCGCCCCGAGGGCGAGGCTTCGCTGTACCCCGCAGGCACTGATTAACGCGGCTTTAAAAACGCCGATAAATGTGTGGCGACCAAGTCCGGTTGTTCATGCACCAGCCAATGGCTGGCGTCAGCGATGCGCTCTAGAGTTAAGTCGGGAATGTAGTCCTCTAGGCCATCAATCAAGCCCGGCGGTAAGGCGATGTCTTGCATGCCCCACAGCACCAAAGTGGGCACCAAAATCTGCAACATCGAAGCGGGCAAGCTAATGGCAGCAGCGGCGGCGTCCTCCGAGCGCGGTGGGCGCAGGGGGGATGCGCGGTAGTAATTGAGGGCACCGGTCAGCCCTTGCGACCAGACCTCGCGGTATTGCGCTTTGACTTCTTCGGTCAGCCAGGCATAGGGGCCATCCACCGCACCCATGTTGCTGAAAAAAGCCCATAAGCGGCGGTAATCATCCTCTGCCAACAACACTTCTGCATCGGGTCGAATCAGAAAGTTCATGTAAGCGCTGGCCGCTTGTTGATCGGGGCTGGCCTGCAATTCACGCAAAAAAGTACCTGGGTGCGGCGAGTTGATGATGGCCAGTTGTTGCATCAATTGGGGATGCTGGTTGGCCATGTTCCAAGCCACTGCGCCGCCCCAGTCATGGGCCACAAGACAAGCCAAGGGCGCATTTGGCGACAAAGCCTCTTTCAAGGCCACCAAGTCTTGCACCAAATATTTGGCCCGGTAAAGAGACACATCGGCGGGCGAAGTCGATCCGGCATAACCGCGCAGATTGGGTGCCACACACCAGTAGCCGCCATGCTCAGGCGCAGAAAAGTGCGCAAGCATCTCATCCCACACAAATGCCGCTTCAGGAAAGCCGTGCAAAAAAAGCATCAAAGGGCGACCCGCAAGACCTGCCATGCGGCACTCTAGGGTCACGCCATGCGCCAAGGTGACGGACTGCTTTCTCATTCGACGATGGCGGTGTCGGTGGCGGGGTGGGTCCACTCGAAGAGTTCCCTGCTGACCGCTTCAACGCCTTGTTTTTTCAAAGATGAAAACAAATGCGCTTGGCCGCCGCCCGATTGCAGTTTGGCGATAGACAAGGCTTTTTGCGCCTCGCTGCGGTTGAGTTTGTCAGCCTTGGTGAGAAGCATCAAAAATTTAAGACCGGCCTCGACTTTGGGGCGAATCACTTCAAGCAAGATTTCATCCAATTCGGTCAATCCCAAGCGCGGGTCGCACAGCAGCACCACGCCTTTCAAGTTGTCTCGCGTCATCAAATAATTGGCCATGACACGCTGCCAGCGCACCTTGTCTGCTTTGGGCACAGCGGCGTAGCCGTAGCCAGGTAAATCGGCGAGCACGGCGTCGGTAAGGTTTTGCCGACCCAGTGCAAACAAATTGATGTGCTGGGTGCGCCCCGGGGTTTTGGAGGCATAGGCCAGTTGTCGTTGCTGCGTCAAAACATTGATGCAAGTGGATTTGCCGGCGTTGGAGCGACCGACAAAGGCAATTTCAGGCTGCTCGTAGGCGGGCAGGTGGTGCAACTGTGCGGCGGTGGTCAAAAAGCGTGCAGTATGTAACCAGCCCACGGCCTGTTTGATACGCTGCGCTTGTTCGTCGTCCAGCGGGAGTGAGCTTGAGGCCAAAGGGTTTCTTCCAGAACGCCCAAAGAGGCGAACAGGGCTGCATTGTAGAATCACCCGCAATTTGCTAATTCATTGAAGCCATGACTTTCTTTGCCCGATTACTGATAACACTTGCTGCATTGGCTGCTTCCAGCCTTTCGTTTGCCAACGACGCGCCCGCTGCTCCCGCCAAAGCTGATCCTGCCAAAGGCGCGGCTTTGTATGGCGCAGTCTGTACTTCTTGCCATGGTGCTGAAGGCAACTCAGGCGCACCCACCTTCCCCAAACTGGCTCAGCAACACCCTGAGTACATCGTCAAGCAGTTGACCGAATACAAATCAGGCAAGCGCGCCAACGCCATCATGAGTGGTTTTGCTTCAGCTTTGAGCGAAGACGATATGCGCAACATCGCCGCCTTTGTGGGCAGCAAAAGCGCCAAGCCAGGCTTCGCCAAAGACAAAGCGCTGGCCACCTTGGGCGAAAAAATCTACCGTGGCGGCATTGCCGACAGACAAATACCCGCTTGTGCCGGTTGCCACAGCCCCACGGGTGCAGGCATTCCTGCGCAATACCCACGACTGGCCGGCCAGCACGCCGACTACACCGTGTCTCAGCTTACGCAGTTCCGTGGCGGCATTCGCCTCAACAGCTTGCAAATGGGTCAAGTGGCAGCCAAATTGAATGACAAGGAAATCAATGCCTTGGCAGACTACATTGCCGGTTTAAACTAAACTTTAGTTTTGTTTCATCTGTTCAAAGGCTGACATGATGTCAGCCTTTTCTACTTGGAGAAAAGGTTTATGTTGATCCGTACCGCGCCCGATGTGACCACCCGCGACTTGCCCAGCGACATCACTGCACAGTCTGCCTACCTCAACCGCCGAGAATTGATACAACAAAGTCTGGCCTTGGGACTGCTGGGCGGTGTTGGCCAAGCGTGGGCGCATCCCACCGTGGTCGCGCCTGGTAAGTTGCCAGCCTTGGCTGCCAAGCACAGCGACATGGACGGTGCTACTGAGGCTGATGTGCCCACGGCTTATACCTATGCCAGTACCTACAACAATTTTTACGAGTTTGGTACCGACAAAGCCGACCCTGTGCGCAGCGCACACACGCTCAAAACCAAACCTTGGACACTTGAAATTGAGGGTTTGGTGAAAAAGCCCCTGCGCTTGGGCTTGGAAGAGGTGATGAAGTTGGGTGCCATGGAAGAGCGCATCTACCGCATGCGCTGCGTAGAGGGTTGGTCTATGGTGATTCCATGGATTGGCTTTTCTTTGTCCACGCTCATCAAACACGCCGATCCTTTGGGCAGCGCCAAGTTTGTTGAGTTCGTCACCTTGGCCGACCCCAAGACCATGCCTTTTGTGGGTTCACGCGTGCTGGAATGGCCTTATGTAGAAGGCCTGCGCATGGATGAGGCCATGCATCCTTTGACCTTGCTGACTTTTGGCATGTACGGCGAAATATTGCCCAACCAAAACGGCGCACCCATGCGCTTGATGGTGCCTTGGAAATACGGTTTCAAAAACGCCAAAAGCTTGGTCAAGATTCGATTCACCGAAAAACAACCAGCCACCGCTTGGAACAAAGCCGCAGCGCAAGAGTATGGTTTTTATTCCAACGTCAACCCCAATGTCGACCACCCACGCTGGAGTCAAGCCACCGAGCGGCGCATAGGCGAAGACGGTTTGTTCAATAAAAAGCGCAAAACCTTGATGTTCAACGGCTATGAATCGCAGGTGGCCTCCCTCTATAGCGGCATGGACTTAAGCAAGAATTTTTAATGCCACTGCAAGTCGGTATGAACTGGCGCACACATTTTGTGTCGCCTTGGGCCAAGCCCTTTGTGATGCTGCTGCTGGCGCTGCCCGCCGCCTGGCTGGTCTACGCTGCTTTCAATGATCTCTTGGGGGCCAACCCCGCCGAGGCCTTGACCCGCAGCACGGGCGACTGGACTTTGCGTGGCCTGTGTTTGGTGCTTGCCATCACGCCTTTGCGTATGCTCACAGCCACACCGGCGCTGCAGCGCTTTAGGCGCACCTTGGGTGTGAGCACGTTCATTTACGCTTGTTTGCATATGCTTTGCTACGCTTGGTTTGACCAAGGCCTAGACTTAAACGATATCTGGCGCGATATTCTCAAGCGCCCGTTTATTTGGTTGGGTTTTTCCGGCTTGGTCTGCATGTTGCCAATGGCGGCCACGTCTTTTAATGCGGCCATTCGGTACTTGGGTGTCAAGCGCTGGCAAATGCTGCATCGCTTGGTCTATGCCGTGGCCGTGCTGGCCGTTCTGCATTTTTTCTGGATGCGAGCGGGCAAAAATAACTTCGCTGAAGTGGCGGTTTATGCGGTGATTTTGGGCAGCTTGCTGGGCTGGCGGGTTCGCCAAGCACTCAAGCGTCGTTGATCAAACCAAGCGCTCGCCGCGGGTTTGGTCTTGCGCGCTTTCACGCTCGCGAATCAGGTGGACCTGCTCGCCATCGACCAAGACCTCGGCGGCGCGCCCACGGGTGTTGTAGTTGCTGGCCATGCTCATGCAGTAAGCGCCTGCCGACATCACCGCCAAGCAGTCGCCTGTTTGTATTGCCAGTGTGCGGTCGCGGCCTATCCAATCGCCGCTTTCACACACAGGGCCCACCACGTCATAAAGCGTGGCCGCTGTTGCGCGTTGGGCCAAAGGCTCTATGCGGTGAAACGCTTGGTACATGGCAGGGCGGGGCAAGTCGTTCATGGCCGCATCAATGATGCAAAAGTTTTTTTGCTCGCCGGGCTTCAAATAAAGCACCTCGCTCAGACACACACCGGCATTGCCCACCAGCGAGCGCCCGGGCTCGATCATCAAGCGACGCCCACCAAAACCCCGCGCATCGATGCGCTCTAGCAACTGCGCCCACAACGCATCGGCCGCAGGCGGTGTGTCGCCGTTGTAATCAATGCCTAGGCCGCCGCCAAAATCGAGATGGTGGATGGGCACGCCAGCGGCTTCGATGGCTTGCACCAAGTCCAGCACTTTGTCGACCGTGTCCAAGTAGGGGCCAGAGGTAGTGATTTGCGAGCCTATATGGCAGTCAATACCCACCACTTTCAAGCCCGCCAAGGACGCTGCATGCAAATAGCAGCGCAACGTGTCTTCGTGGGCAATACCAAACTTATTGCCTTTCAAGCCTGTAGAAATATAGGGGTGGGTTTGCGGGTCGACGTTGGGGTTGACGCGGATGCTCACGGGAGCCACTTTGCCGCAGGAGAGGGCCACCTCGCTAAGCACATCGAGTTCTGCTTCGCTTTCCACATTGAAGCAGGCGATGCCTTGCTCGAGGGCAAAGCGCATTTCAGCGCGGGTTTTACCCACACCCGAAAAAATCACCTTGCCCGCTTGACCTCCGGCGGCCAGCACGCGGGTGAGTTCGCCGCCTGAAACAATGTCAAAGCCGCAACCGGCTTGTGCAAACACTTGCAACACACCCAAGGACGAATTGGCTTTCATGGCGTAATGCACCTGCGCATCTCGCCCCGCGAAAGCACGTTGGTAAGGCGCTAAAGCACCCAGCATGGCGGCCTTGGAATACACGAACAGCGGTGTGCCATATTGCCCCGCCAAGGTGGATAAACGCACCCCCTCGACAAACAACTCGCCATCACGGCGTGAAAAAAACGGGTCCCCTGGCAGGGTTTGGGTGGTCATGGTTGGGCAGGCGTGGGGGTTGGGGTGTCGGGACGGGTGTCTGGCATCAACACCTGCGGGAACATGCCGCGCTCGCGAGCTTCAGGGTCGGTAGGTATGAAGAGTGCGCCCTTTTGGCCACAAGCTGCCAAGCCTAAAGCCATTAAAAATAGAAGGATGGTTCGCTTGCCTAGAATCTGCCATGTCATGGTTGAAATTGTAGCCATCCCATCAACCCTCAACGAACGTGACTGCGCACCCAATGACCGATCAGGAATTCATGAACCACGCCGAAACTTTATTGGGTCGGTTAGAGCAGCTGTGTGACAGCTTGAACGACAGCACCGACGCCGATATAGACAACCAGCGCAGCGGCGGCATGATCACCCTCACCTTTGGCAACCGCAGCCAAATCGTGGTCAATCTGCAAAAGCCTTTGCAAGAGGTTTGGCTGGCGGCACGCAGCGGTGGTTACCACTACCGTTTTGACGGCGAGCATTGGCAAGACACCAAAGGCCAAGGCGAGTTTTGGCGGCAACTGGGCTTGGATGCCAGTGCCCAAACAGGTTTGTCTTTGGTGTTTCAGTAAGCCGCCCCGGTGCAGCTTATTCTTTAAACAAATCGAGAATTTTTTTCTTCTCTGTGTCCGCGCTGGTATCGGCTTCAGCGCCATGTCCTTCAATACCCAGACTGGTCACGCCCGTGCTGCGGGTGAACTCTTGGAAAAACCAATCGTTGCCCTCGAACACCACGCCAGCAGGAACAGGCAGCGGGGTCACGGGCACATTTTTCAGCGCATTTTGCAAATAGCTGATCCATACCGGCAAGCTCAGTCCGCCGCCGGTTTCGCGGTCACCAAGTTTGCGCGGCGTGTCGTAGCCAATCCAAGTCACCGCAGCGAGGGTGGGGTGGTAGCCGGCAAACCAAGCGTCCATAGAGTCATTGGTGGTGCCGGTTTTGCCGTAAATATCGTTACGCTTTAAAACTTGCTGGGCGCGCATGGCTGTGCCTGCGCGGGTCACCTCTTGCAGCAAATGGCTCATGACAAATGCATTGCGGGGCGCAATGGCACGTGAGCGCTCATCGAGTTCTATGGGGGTGTATTGCGACAACACTTTGCCCAGCGGATCGGTGACCTTGGCGATCAGGTAGGGCTTGACCAAATACCCACCATTGGCAAACACCGAGTAGCCCAGCGCGACTTGCATGGGAGTTACCGAGCCAGCACCCAGCGCCATCGTCAGGTAAGGCGGGTGGCGCTCGGGATCAAAACCAAAACGGCTGATCCAAGTTTGCGCTTCTTTGGGTCCCACGGCTTGCAAGATACGAATAGAGACCATGTTCTTGGATTTGGCCAAGGCGGTTTTCAAGGGCATGATGCCTTCGAACTTGCCGTCGTAGTTTTTGGGTTCCCAAGCCTGGCTGCCAGTGACGCTGGCATCAAAAAACAACGGTGCATCGTTGACCTGTGTGGCTGCGGTAAAACCTTTTTCCAGCGCCGCTGAATAAATAAAGGGCTTGAAGCTAGAACCCGGTTGGCGCCAAGCTTGGGTCACATGGTTGAATTTGTTTTTGTCAAAATCAAAGCCACCTATCAAGGACCGGATGGCACCGTCATTCGGGTCGAGTGCGACAAAAGCGCCTTCAACTTCGGGCAGTTGGGTCAAGGCCCAGTCACCTTTGGCATTTTTAGCCACTCGCACCACCGCACCAGCGCGCAACTTGATGTGGGGTGGGGCTTTGTCGGATAAGCCGGATTGAACCGGCTTGAGGCCCTCACCGACAATTTCCAGCACCTCGCTGTTTTGCCGCATCACACGCACTTTTTTGGGCGCCACTTCCAGCACCACGGCTGCCAATAAATCGCCTTTGTCGCCAGCTTCGATCAGGGCTTCATCGATGGCGTCGTCCAGCTCGGTGGTGTTGGTGGGCAAGGTGATGAATTTCTCAGGGCCGCGGTAGACCTGACGCAACTCATAGTCCATGATGCCGCGGCGCAGCGCTTGGTAGGCGACTTCTTGGTCATCGGATTTGATGGTGGTGTAGACGTTCAAGCCTCGGGTGTAAATATCGGGGCCGTATTGCGCAAACATCAGTTGCCTGGCCATCTCGGCCACGTAGTCGGCGTGCACGGTGTTGGGTGTGCTGACGCTGCGGATTTTGAGTTCTTCGGCCTTGGCCGTTTCAGCCTGCGCTTTGGTGATAAACCCGTTTTCTTGCATGCGCTCGATGATGTAGAGCTGGCGCGAACGGGCCCGTTTGGGGTTGTTGATGGGGTTATAGGCCGAGGGCGCTTTGGGCAGTCCGGCCAGCATGGCGGCTTCGGCGATGCTTAAGGTTTGTATGGGTTTGCCAAAGTAGGTTTCCGCAGCGGCGGCAAAGCCGTAAGCGCGGTGGCCCAGAAAAATTTGGTTCAAATAAATTTCAAAAATCTGGTCTTTGCTCAACAAGTGCTCGAGCTTGTAGGTCAACAGCAGTTCGTAAATTTTGCGGGTAAAGGTTTTCTCTGAGGAAAGGTAAACGTTTCGCGCAACCTGCATGGTGATGGTGGAAGCACCTTGGCTTTTGGCTCTGCCCACATTGGCCAAGCTGGCACGTGCCAAGCCTATGTAATCGACGCCGCCATGTTGGTAAAAGCGCGCATCCTCGATCGATAAGACCGCTTGTTTGACCACATCGGGTATGTCTTTGAAGGGCACCAGCTTGCGCCGTTCCTCACCGAATTCGCCAATCAATTTACCCTCTGCCGAGAACACCCGCATAGACAATTTGGGACGGTAATCGGCCAAATCGGAGATGTCGGGTAACTGCGGGTATGCCATGGCCAGCGCCACACCCACGAGTAAAACCACGGTCAACAGGCCGGCCACGCCCAAACCCGAGGCCCAAGCCATAAAGCTCGCCAGTACTCTCCACAAAGCGTTGGACGAGGACTTGGCCGGTTCAGCCTTGGGGCTCTCTGGAGGCTTGGTAGATGGGGACATGGGTTGGGCTTGCCGCTTCAGGGCGATGAGGTAGGTGAGTGCATTGTAAAAACTTCGCCAGTGCAGCTTAACCCAAGGGTTTGAAGCCAGCTTTACAACCTGTTTGTTTGATTCAACAGGAGCTGTGATGCGCAAACTCTTTCCACGATCCACCCGCCGCAGCTTGGGCTTGGTGATGCAAGCCGATGGCTTGGCCTTGGCCCAGGCCAGTGCACCCGCTCAGGGGCAAGCCCATATCCAACACTGGCATTGGCTGGCTTTGCATGACGCGCCCAGGGTTCGCCAGAGTTGGTTGACAGATTGGCCCGACCCCAGCTGGTTGCGCACGGCTCGCCAAAAAGCGGGGTGTGCGGCCCAAGACGCAGCGCTGGCCATTGAAGAGGCGCGGTTACGACGCTTTAGCTTGCAACTGCAAAGTGGTTTGAATGTGCGCGAGCAGGTCAAGGCGATAGAGCTCGAACTTCAGCGGCAACTGCCTTGGCCTCTGGCTGACACGGTGTGGGACTTCCATGGCTTGGCTAAGCCGGAGAACCCCGCCTTGGCCGAACCCCATCAGCGCCCCGACTGGTTGGTGGCGGCCATGCAAGCGCAAGCGGTTCAACATGTTGAGGTGCTGGCAACGCAGCGTCCTTGGGTAACTGCTTGTGAAGACTGGTGCCGTGCGGCTGGCTTGTGGCTGGTTCGCCTAGAGCCTGCGTGGCAGGCTGAGGCGCGTTGGCGACGTATGCCTGCGCCGCAAAGCGATAGGGCTGCGCAGGTTTTATCGCCGCATTTGCAAGCGCAGGTCGGTGGTTTGGCTTTGGGCGTGTTGACGCCATGAGCACACTCAATTTGGTGCCTTGGCGAGAGCGTCAGCGCGCAGTCGTTCTGAGGCGTTGGCAAGTGGGGCTGGTGTTGGGTGCGCTGGTCACCACGCTCACACTGCTGGCTATTGACCACACCTTGGACAACATCAACCAAGCGCATGAAGCGCGAATGTTGGCCATGTATAGCCAGCAGCAAGCGCTGCAGCAACAACTGCGTGAAGCGCCGCTTTGGCAAACCCGCGAACGCCAAGCGCAGCAACTGAAACTGGCTTGGCCGCGCTGGCAACAAAGGCAGTTGCAAGCTTGGCAGGCCTTGATCGACTTACTCAGCGTTGCGCCGCGTGGCTTGCAAGTCACCCAAGCCGAATGGCGGGAAGGTCAATGGCGATTGCAGGTGCGCGCCTTGCATTGGAGCCACGTACTGCAATGGCAAGCCCAGTTGAAAACGCGAGGCGTGCAAATTCAAGGCTCACCCACTGTGTTGACCAGCACTTTGTGGCGCTGCCCCCAAGGTCGCTTATGGCAATT
>Ga0209188_1001255_pt1 | contig 21037 bp, 28 predicted proteins | sample C_130625_EF_Meta_FD_187307 | JGI IMG/M metagenome (GOLD analysis project Ga0209188, IMG submission 187307) | Freshwater microbial communities from Lake Croche, Canada to study carbon cycling - C_130625_EF_MetaG (SPAdes) (version 2) | ecosystem: Environmental > Aquatic > Freshwater > Lake... | reverse complement strand
ATAGAAACCATCGCTAATTCACCTTCCCAGGTTTTACATATATAGCCACGATTAGAGAATTTCTGCACATATCCTGCGCGCTCACCACTTCCGTAGCTCCAAGTTAGCATCCCCCATGTATAAACCGAAATACCCACAACCCCAATTAAAACAAGGCTTAAGAGCCACTTTGTAAAGCTATTCATCACAATTTCCCTAGTCAATCTCCACACAAACCCTTAGCAGGTCCCGATATTTTCTGTTTCCAGTATATGAGCATCTCAACAGAAGAAATAGTCTATTTGGCAGCGGCATACAAATTAAAATGCTTGTAATTACCTCAAATAGATAAATCCCATGGAAATTCGCCACATCATCTTTTTTATTTTTGTAGCATCAGCGGTCTATGTTTATTTTCGAGGAAAAGTTCGCTTCGGGGTTGTCAGATCACTTACTGACTACCAAGTGCTTTTAGCGCCAGTAAACACACTTTTATATTTATTTTCAAAAGTAAAGGCAAGCGCATTTATTCCAGTCAATCAATTTCCTGAGATGAAACCCATTCAAGACAACTGGGAAACTATTCGCCAAGAAGCACTTTCATTGCAAGAGGTTGGCTCTATTGCAGCAGCTACTGGATATAACGATATTGGCTTTAACTCTTTCTTTCGTACTGGCTGGAAGCGTTTTCACTTATGCTGGTACGGAAAAGAAGTGCCGTCCGCACAGGCAAAATGCCCAAAAACAGTGGCTCTTCTGAAATCTATCCCTGCTATCAAGGCGGCCATGTTTGCCTCTCTGCCACCTGGAGCAACGCTGGTACGCCATCGTGACCCCTATGCAGGCTCCTTGCGCTATCACATTGGCCTAGTGACGCCCAATGACCCAAAATGCTTTATTGATGTGGATGGAGAGCGCTATTTCTGGAAAGATGGCGAGGCTGTCATATTTGATGAAACCTACATTCATTTTGCCGCCAATGAAACAGATCAACAAAGGATCATCTTGTTTTGCGACGTAGAACGACCGGTTTACACCAAAGTAGTTGAGCTATTCAATCGCTGGTTTGGGCGCTATGTCATGAGCGCCGCCTCATCCCAAAATGTAGAAGGTGAAAAAATAGGTTTTGTAAATATTCTGTTTACCTATTTTTACCAACTCCGGGCACAAGCTAAAAAGTTAAAAGCAAAACATCGCTCGGTTTACTACGTGGGCAAATGGGTTCTCATTCTAGGAATTTTGTGGGCTATTTTTTGGTAAACCCCAATCCTAATTTTTCGGGCTCAATAACTGAATAATTTGTTCGGGGCTAATGGGGCCCCATATCTCCACTCGTTTCTTGCGGCTATTTTGTCCAGAAACGAATTGAATCTGTTTTTGGGGCACTCTTAATTGTTTAGAAAGCCATGCCAATAAAAGCTCATTAGCCTTATTTTCTATAGCTGGAGCCTGTAGAGAAATTTTTAAACAGTCATCATGCAGACCAACGACCTTGGTCACCTTTGCCCCGGGTTGGCAATGTAAATTTAAGGTTATTCCAGTAGGGGTTTGTTTTAACCAATTAGGCATCATTAAAGTACTTTAAACTGAAAGCATGACGATGAAGAATTCTCAAGCTTTAGAGCAACTGTTTGCCAATAATCGCACCTGGGCCGAAAGTATGGTGGCAAAGGATGCTAATTTTTTTAAGCGGCTCGTTTCTCAACAAGCTCCTGAATATCTTTGGATTGGCTGCTCCGATAGCCGAGTACCAGCGAACGACATTGTGAATTTATTACCAGGCGAATTATTCGTTCACCGAAATGTTGCCAATGTAGTTGTTCACACTGATTTGAATTGCTTATCCGTTATTCAGTTTGCTATTGATCTGCTTAAAGTGAAGCACATATTAGTAGTAGGTCACTATGGCTGCTCTGGTGTCCATGCGGCACTTACGGATAAGCGGGTTGGCTTAGCAGATAACTGGTTGCGCCATGTTAAAGACGTGCATCAAAAACATGAGCGTTATTTAGGTGATGCGATTCCAACTCCTAAACGCCAAGATCGACTATGTGAACTCAACGTCATTGAGCAAGTGGTCAACGTATGCGAAACAACCATCGTCCAGGATGCTTGGGCTCGCGGGCAAGATCTCACTGTTCATGGCTGGGCATACCGCCTTGAAACTGGCTTAGTAAATGATTTAGGAATGTCGAGTAGCTCAATTGAAGAGATGGCGGAGCGTTATTCTAAGTCAGTCAAGCGCTACGAAACAGAGCAAAACTAATTTGCTCAAATCTATTTCCAATCAAGTAGGCGTTGCCCTACTCAGACTTCTTGCTCTTTTGCCTTATAGCCTGCTGGTTACCATTGGTTACGGCCTTGGATATATTGCAGCCCGCATTCCGAGCGATAGAAATCGAGTTGTCAAAACAAATCTCCACTTATGCTTCCCGAAATTGAGCCCCGCTGAAATCGATAGTCTCGCCAAAGAACATTGGCAACTACTTGGGCGCAGCCTGGTAGAGAAAAGCGTTATCTGGTGCGGAAGCTCAAAGCAGCTAAACAATATGATTGAGGTGAAGTCTGCAGTAGACCTCTCTAGCAAAAAACCGCGCATCTTGGTCAACATGCATTTCACGGGTATTGAAGGCAGCATTATTTTGAGCGCGCTCTCTAAAGAAAAGCACTGGCCACGTACATCCGGATTTTTTCAAAGAATGAAAAATCCCTTCTTCAATAAAAAAATTGTGGATTGGCGTAATCGCTTTGGAGGAAACTCTATTGATCGACAAGGCAATGCCAAAGCAATCATTCGAGAAATTCGCAATGGGGACTTCATCATCATTGCGCCCGATATTGATCTAGGACTTAAGGATTCTGAATTTGTACCGTTTTTTGGAATTCAAACAAATACCATCACTACTATTTCTCGCCTGGCGAAAATTACTGGCGCCGATGTTTGCCTGATGACCACTACATTAAAGGCGGATAGATCGGGTTACCTTTGCGAAATTAGAAAGCCTATAGAAAACTTTCCTGGGGCCGATCCGAAGTCAGACACTGCACGCCTGAATCAATATTTTGAAGCTGAAATTCGACTCCGTCCAGCAGAGTACTACTGGGTTCATAAGCGCTTCAAAAACCCTCCAGATCATGGCATAAGCCCTTATAACCCTTCTAAGTGAAGGTTATTTGTCCTATCATTAGGGCATGACTGAACGTATTGGGCTATTCGCCGATCTCCACAGTAATTTAGAAGCTTTTGAAGCCTGCATGGCTCGCGCTGCAGAGCTCGGCGTTACTCGCATGGTTTTTCTAGGTGACCTTGTGGGTTATAACGCCGATCCAATAGCCCTGATTGATCGCATTGCTGATCTTGTAGAAAACCACAAGGCGATCGCTATTCTTGGCAATCATGACGAGGCTATTTTTAAAGATAGTCGCAATCAAATGAATGCTAATGCAAACGCTGCCATTGAGTGGACCAAATCTCAACTCAACGATAGCCATGTCGAGTTTCTTAAAAATCTACCGCTCATTGTTCAAGAAGAGAAAATCTGTTTTGTGCATGCATCTGCGCACAATCCCGCTGATTGGAATTACATTACAGACAGCATGAGTGCGTGGCGTTGCGTACAAAACTCTGGGAAAACTTACACCTTTGTTGGGCATGTACACGAGCAAGCGCTTTTTTATCAAAGCGCCGTTGGAAAACTCATTCGCTTTGCACCTCATCCCGGTGATGAAATTCCAGTACTGCATCACCGCCAATGGGTTGGTGTAGTGGGCTCGCTTGGTCAGCCCAGAGATGGAAATCCTGAAGCTTGCTTTGCAGTATTTGAGCCTGAGTCAGAAGTTCTCACATTCCATCGCGTTGCTTATGATCACTTTACCGCCGCAGATAAAGTACGCCGTGCCGGCCTGCCAGAAGACTTAGCAAATGGCCTGATTACCGGCAAATAAATCCATGCCAATCAATACTGATATTGAAGCAGTAGACGACATATTTCAGGAAGGTAAGGCAGTAGATGGCTTTGTCTTGGGCAAAGAAGTGCATCGCGGCGGAATGGCCAGCCTCTTCTCAGCAAGCAAAGAAGGTATAGACATTCCTATTCTGCTGAAGATACCGCGGGTAGGCAAAGATCAACCGGTAGAAAGCTTGATTGGCTTTGAAACAGAGCTCACCATCTTGCGCTCACTGAAAAGTCCTTTTGTTCCAAAATATTTGGGTTCTGGCAATATGGCTACGCGCCCCTATATTGCAATGGAAAGAGTAGAAGGTCGTCCACTTGAGGACTTTATTAAGGAAGGCAAAGTATTTACGATTGATGAAGTGGTGCGTATTGGTGCTGATTTGGCGCAAGCCGTGCAATCACTACACTCGCAAGATGCCATTCACTTAGATATCAAGCCTGAAAATATCTTGATCGATGACAAAGGCAAACTAACGCTCATTGATTTTGGTTTGTCGCACCACGCTCGATTTCCAGACCTGCTTGCAGAAGAAATGCGCAAAGGCGTAGAGTCTGCACCATATATTTCTCCAGAGCAAGTCACTGGAATTCGTTCTGATTCACGCAGTGATATCTTTTCTATCGGCGTAATCATGTATGAGCTGTTAACTGGCGAGCTGCCATTTGGCAACCCCCAAACGATGAGCGGCCTGCGCAAAAGGATGTGGGCCGAACCATTTCCGCTGCGCGCCATTCGTAGAGAAATACCCCGCTGGCTACAAGAAGTGGTGCTCAGATGCCTAGAGCCACGTGCTGCAGACCGCTATCAAAGTGCTGCGCGCTTACGTCAAGTATTGCGTGATCCCGAGGGAGTTACGCTCACTGAACGCGCCGACCGAGTTGAGCCGCCCAGCTTTTGGCAGAATCTCAAGAGCATGTTTAAGGCTGCAGGCTATGAACCCTCCCCGAGTCCGCGCCCCAGCATGGGCAACTTTGACGCTCCCCTGATACTTGCCGCAATCGATACACGTCAGTCAGATCAAGACTTACGTGAGCGTATGCAAATCACTGCTAAGAACTTATTACAAGCCTATCCTGAAAGTCGTTTGGTTTGCTTGAGCACCATTAGTAGCACCCCCACCTTCGAAGGCAATCAAGAAAATGAAACTGCCAGCGGCATCGTGCGTGGTCACTTAGTACAGCTCATGGATTGGGCCAAACCACTGAAGCTACCTCCAGAAAGAATTTCGTATCACGTACTAGAGGCAATGGATCCTGCCTCACGTATCGTGGAGTTTGCCAAAGATAATGATGCATCCCTCATTCTGATTGGAGCATCACATAAACTGCCCAACAAGGTAACGCCTTGGAGAACCTCTATGACCAAAATTGTCGAAGAGGCTCCCTGTAGTGTGCACATTGTAAGAACTTAAGATCAGCGCATTTTGTCTTGCTTTTGATCCAAGATAATTTCTGGCTCTTGTGCCTCAATCCAATTATCTTTATTTAGAACGCTGGTTAATTGTTTTTGATCTAACTCACCAGTCCAGCGAGCAACCACAATAGTAGCCACACCATTGCCAACTAAGTTTGTTAGTGCCCGTGCTTCAGACATAAAGCGATCGATACCCAAGATAATTGCCAACCCAGCAACGGGAACATGCCCCACTGCAGAGAGTGTTGCGGCTAGCACAATAAATCCGCTGCCGGTAATCCCAGCTGCTCCCTTAGAAGTTAATAGTAAGACCAATAAGAGCGTTACCTGCTGAGTAATCGTCATGGGAGTGTCGGTTGCTTGCGCAATAAATACTGCAGCCATCGTTAAATAAATTGATGTGCCATCTAAGTTGAATGAATAGCCGGTTGGAATTACTAAGCCTACACAGCTTTTCTTGGCGCCCAAAAGTTCCATTTTTTCCATCATGCGTGGCAAGACAGATTCAGATGAGGAAGTGCCCAAGACAATCAATAGCTCTTCTTTGATGTAGCTGACAAATTTAAAAATGCTGAATCCATTAAGCCGCGCAACTATTCCCAATACAACGAAGATAAATAGCAAACAGGTAATATAAAAAGCGCCCATTAATTTTCCCAAGGAAAATAACGAGCCAACACCATACTTACCAATCGTAAATGCCATCGCCCCGAATGCACCAATTGGGGCAAACTTCATGATGATGCCGATGATGTCAAAGAGCACGTGAGAAAATTTCTCAATTAAGTCAAATACTAATGTCCCTCTACCACCAAATTTATGCAGAGCAAAACCAAACAAAACTGCAATGAATAGCACTTGCAAAATCTCGCCTTTTGCAAAAGCGTCCACAAATGTATTTGGAATAATATTAAGCAAAAACTCAGTGGTCGTAGCCATTTGTCCAGGACCTGTATAGGCAGCAATTGCCTTGGTATCTAAGGTAGCTGGATCTATATTCATGCCGGCACCAGGCTGAAGTACATTCACAATTACTAGGCCAACAATCAAAGCAATAGTGCTCATCACTTCAAAATACAAAAGCGCAATGCCGCCTGTTTTGCCAACCTTCTTCATATCTTCCATACCAGCAATGCCGATAACTACCGTACAGAAAATAATGGGGGCAATCAACATCTTGATGCCTTTAATAAAAGCATCTCCGAAAGGCTTCATTTCTACAGCTAAAGAAGGGTAAAAGTTTCCCAGTAACACCCCCAGCACTACGGCTGCAAGTACCTGAAAATAAAGGATTTTATAGATAGGTGGTTTTTTAATGCAACGGTCATTTCTTTATCCTTTATTTAATGATCAGCAGGTTTTTTCATCTACGCTGAGCCCATATTAACTCTAGGCTCGAAAATAGCCTAGATACCGGATAATGCGGAGATGGAAGAAAAAGTTCGCGTCTCAAAATTACTCTCAGAGCTTGGTCTTTGCTCACGTCGTGAAGCTGACTCTTACATTGAGCAAGGTTTAGTGACTGTAGATGGCGAAGTAGTGAATGAACTGGGCACGCGTGCATTTCGTCACCAAAAAATTGAATTGCAATCAGGCGCTAAGGCGCAACAATCATCTCGCATTACCGTCATCCTGAATAAACCGGTTGGTTACATCTCTCACTATGATGATGAGCAAGAATATCAACCAGCAGCTTCATTAATCACCCCTGAGAATTATTTTGCTAGTCCGCTAGATAAAGGTAGAAGCCCTCGCTTCAATACCAAAGGTTTGGCACCCGCTGGAAGGCTAGACATTGATTCTACGGGTATGCTCGTCTTGACTCAGGATGGCCGCATTGCCAAATTATTAATTGGTGAAAATAGCCCAATCGAAAAAGAATATTTAGTGCGCGTTGAAGGCTTGCTTTCTTTCGAAGATTTAGATCGCTTAAAACATGGCCTAGCGCTTGATGGCGTAGAGCTAAAGCCCGCACAAGTGAGTTGGCAAAATGAAGATCAACTTCGTTTTGTTTTGCGCGAGGGCCGTAAGCGTCAGATACGCCGCATGTGCGAAATGGTCGGACTAAAAGTGATTGGTCTCAAACGCGTCAGAATGGGTCGTATCTCCTTGGGCCCGCTACCTCCTGGTCAATGGCGCTATGTCAGGCCTGAAGAACAGTTCTGACGAGCTTCACACGCTTATAATTGCGTCCGAACCCAGACTAATCAACGCAGAATTACCATCGAAACTCCTCTCTCCAGCACTCCAGGCGCAGAAGTACTAAGACGTCGCAGCTTTGCCATCATCTCTCACCCGGATGCAGGCAAAACTACGCTTACAGAAAAATTATTGCTTTACGCGGGCGCCATTCAAATTGCGGGAAGCGTTAAGGCTCGTAAAGCGAGTCGCCATGCAACTTCTGACTGGATGGAAATTGAAAAGCAACGGGGCATCTCGGTAGCTAGTTCAGTCATGCAGATGGAATACCGTGATTGCATCATTAATTTATTAGATACGCCTGGTCACCAAGACTTTTCGGAAGATACCTATCGCGTTCTGACTGCAGTTGACTCTGCGCTCATGGTGATTGATGCAGCTAATGGCGTTGAATCCCAAACTCTACGCTTGCTCGAAGTTTGTCGTGCGCGCAACACGCCTATTGTGACCTTCATTAACAAGATGGATCGTGAAGTTAAGCCTCCAATGGAGCTAATGGATGAGATTGAAACAGCGCTTGGTATTGAAGTAGTTCCATTTACTTGGCCAGTTGGGATGGGTAAATCGTTCGCCGGTGTGATTGATATTGCGAACTCTCGGATGCGCATGTTTAAGGCAGGGGAAGATCGCGTTACCGAAGACTCCCATGCAGTAGTGGATATCAACGATCCAGCCCTGAAAGAACGTCTTGGCACTGATTTAGAAAATGCCTTGGCTGAAGTAGATCTCATTAAAGAAGCAATGCCTGCATTTGATCTCGAAGCCTTCTTAGCTGGACGTCAGTCGCCAGTCTTCTTTGGCTCAGCGATCAATAACTTTGGTGTGCGCGAAATTCTGAATACATTAGTTGAACTTGCGCCATCACCAGGCTCACGCAAAGCATTGCAGCGAGAAGTGAGTCCCGCAGAAAATAAATTCTCGGCAGTGGTTTTTAAGATTCAAGCAAATATGGATCCAGCACATCGTGACCGGGTTGCATTTTTACGCATCTGCTCAGGACACTTCCAGCGCGGCATGAAACTCAAGATATGTCGCAATGGCAAAGAGGTTCGCACCAACAATGCGCTCTCCTTCTTATCGCAACGACGCGATATTTTGGATGAAGCCTTTCCAGGTGACATCATTGGTTTGCCTAATCATGGCCTGCTGCGACTTGGTGACACCCTGACCGAAGGTGAGCAATTACAATTTACTGGCTTGCCATTTTTTGCGCCAGAAATCTTCCGTATGGTTGAGTCTGCAGATCCGTTGCGCTCAAAGCAATTACGTACCGGACTAATGCAGCTGGGTGAAGAGGGTGCCATTCAAGTTTTTAGGCCAATGGGTGGTGGCACCATGCTGCTTGGCGCCTTTGGCCAGCTCCAATTTGAAGTTGTCAGCCATCGCCTCCAGACCGAATATGGTGCAGAGGTACGCCTTCTGCCTGCCCGCTATAGCTTGGCTCGCTGGGTTAGCTCAGATGATCCTGTAGCTCTGAAAAAATTTACTCAAGAGAACATCCACCGCATGGCGGAAGATGTCGTGGGTGCATCTGTGTTCTTGGCATCTCACAAATCAGAGTTAGACGTTGCTCAACAACGTTGGGAATCGATTCAATTTCATGCGCTTAGAGAGCATGCTGGCTTAATTTATCAATCAGACTTAGCAGGCTAAAATACCCTCGTCTAATGTAATTAACGCATCGCCTTGCAATCAAACACGGCAACCAGCTGAGTGTCGCTACTTCTGTATGAAGCCACTTTGCCATACTGCGCACAATAGGCAGTTGCCTTCTGGGTTAATTGCTCAATTGATTCGCCACTGCTATTTAAAAAAGTAACGTGGTTTGAATCCGAGGCGTCCGTATATACCGCAGCACAAGCACCCAGCATGGTCATGCAAAATATACTCAAGATGGCTGACTTCATCAATGTATACATTTAAAAATCTTTCATATGAATTTAAGGTTTCTTGAAACCCAGCACTGCTAGAACTTTTGTAGTGATGTTGCTAGCCAATGGCTTATAAATCAGAATGCAAACAATAGCCACTGGATAGGCCACCAACCACACCTCAAGCCATACCAAAAAGAAATTTTCTGCAAGGCCGACTCGAACCAATGTAGTGGCAAGTGTGATACTTAAGGACATCAAAAAGCCCATCACTAAGGCAAATACAAGGTTTGGTAGATTTATCATGGCTACATCATAGCGCCCGCGCTGGTTAACTGTTATTCTGAATGGTGATCACTATTGTGCGCCCTAGACAGGGGAATCTCTTGAGCAAGCCTCCGAGATTCATCATTCCATAACTCTAGGAAAATTCATGGCTGTAGGCCAAAATCAAAGAACCAGAAAAAACGACTCCATGCTCACCAAAACAGGTAAAGCGCGCTTAGGACCACTGAATACAGCTCAACTAACCAAGCTACTAGAAGCAAGCACCAAGCCCAAAGAAAAAAGCAAAATATTACGAGCCCTCAGCAAACATAAAGTTGTCACCGCATAATTAAAAAGCCCCATCAACTGGGGCTTTTTAATTGCATAGCATCAGAAACCATATCCTCTAAGCTCTTCGTACCAGCATGCTTTTTCCAAGTATGACGGTAGATACTACCAAAACCGCAAAGATTAAATTCATCACAGTGAGTGGATCGCCCAGCAAAATACTAGCAGCCACTAGCGTACAAAAAGGTTGAATCAACTGCACTTGACTTACTCTCGCAATGCCGCCAATGGCAAGCCCTTCATACCAAAAGAAGAAGCCGAGAAACATCGGGAACAAACTCAGATAAATAAAGCTCGTCCAGGCTACTGCTCCAGCAACTATGTACTCGGGGCTAAAGGTTAGCCATGTCATCAGGATATTGAGTGGCAATGAAATCACCAGAGCCCATGAAATGACGGCACGAGGATTCATTTTTCTAGAAAGCTCGCCACCCTCTACATAACCAATACATGCGCTAATTCCACCAAGAACTAAGAGGCCATCAATATAGGTGAAGCTGCCCGAGTTTTTGAGCAGGGCGTATAGAACAACCAAGCCAGCCCCCAATAGAGATACCAGCCAAAATCCCAGCGAAGGCCTTTCTTTAAAGCGCAGCACTCCAATCACGGTAGTGGCTAGAGGCATCATTCCTAAGATCACCGCACCATGGGACGATGAGCCATTGGCCATTGCTACGGTAGTAAAAATGGGGAACCCAAACACTACGCCTAAGGCAATAATTACAAACTTAACAAAATCAACTTTTGTGGGGATAGGTTCTTTTTTGTAAAGAAGGTAGGCTAGCGCAACCAAACCTGCCAGGACGGCCCTACCAAATGCAATGAAATATGGATTAAAGCTGAGAACGGCGATCTTGCTAACTGGCAACGTTAAGCTAAAAATAAGAATGCCTATAAAGCCAATGAGCATTCCTTTGCTTTCTTTATTCACCATTACCCTTTATTCAATATTGAGATGATTGTATTAACAATACCTCGTGAGTGGGTTGTAATATGTCAGCAATCCTTATGAAAATGAACGCCCATATACAAGCCATCTATTTTGCGCCCACAGCTGGAGCACAGATGCAATCTGTCAGCCATGCCAGGGTCAATGCCGGGTCCGGTATTGAGGGCGACCGTTATGCGCTGGGTACAGGAGCCTATTCAGCCACAGAACCAAAAAAGGTACGCCATATCAGCCTGATCACCTCATCCGGCATTGAAACTGCAAACGATTGGCTAAAAGCAGGTGATGAACCTACTTTTGATGGGGCTGAAACACGTCGTAATATTGTGCTGGAAGGAATTACTGCAGATGATCTCAATGATCTAGTGGGGCAGCACTTTCAGCTGGGCAAGCTCCAAATGCTGGGTACAGAACTTTGCACCCCTTGTGAGAGACCGGCCCAACTGCTGAGTAGACCTAGCTTCATGGAGGCATTTGAAGGACGCGGCGGCATTCGTGCTCAGGTTCTGAATTCTGAAACCCTGAATGTTGGTGACAAACTGTTGAACGAGAAATTGCATGATTGAATACCGTGATAACGCAAACATAACGGCTGAGCAAGCCATAGCCCTTTACAAGCGCTCCACTCTTGGTGAACGTCGCCCTATTCACAACATACAAACCTTTGAGGCAATGCTCAAGAATGCGAACCTCACCATTACGGCTTGGGATGGCGAAATACTAGTAGGTATTTCTCGCTCGCTCACTGACTTTGCTTATGTGGCTTATTTAGCGGATCTAGCAGTTGATGAGAAATATCAACGTTCTGGCATTGGCAAACAGCTGATTGAAGAAACTAAAGCGCGTCTTGGTTCCGAATGCATGATTGTCCTTTTGGCAGCGCCTAAGGCAAATGAATACTACGAGCACATTGGCTTTGAGCACAATCCACGTGCCTGGACTCTCAAAAAATAATTAAGTCATTATCATTGCCGCATGACTATTACTCGATTTTGTTTAGTTCGCCACGGTGAGACTGACTGGAATGCTGCACGCCGCCTTCAAGGTCATACTGATATTGACCTGAATGCTAGAGGCCTAGCTCAGGCCAAGCAAATGGCACTTGCCCTCAAAAGTATCCATCTGCAATTTGATGTTTTATACACAAGCGATCTCCAGCGCGCTGCTAAGACCGCTCAGGCTATCGAGGAATTGTTTAAGGCAAGCGCAATAAGTAATATGGCATTACGTGAGCGTCACCTTGGTGCCTTACAGGGGCTAACTACTGATGAAGCACCAATGCGCGAACCAGAACTATGGAAATCTCATCTCAGTAGAAATGTTGAAGAGAATTTACGTGATGGTGAAAGCATTCAACAATTTGCAGATCGCATCAGAACTGCACTCGAACAAATCCGAGAGCAACATTTGGGCAAAACTATTTTGTTGGTAAGTCATGGTGGCGTATTAGACATGATGTACAGAATTGCGATTAATCAGCCCTTAGATGCAGAAAAAGCTGTTACCGTGCCTAATGCCTCACTTAACTGGATCAGCCATGATGGACTTCATTGGCAGGTTGATGGCTGGGCAGATACTAGTCACCTAGAGGATTTAGCCCTAGATAATTTAGATCTGTAGCCTCCTTTGTTTTGAGTTCATTGCCCGTCTCAGCCAAGTAAGTTATAAAAGGACCAGCCTAAATTTAAAACTGCCAAACCAATGAGCGTCCAAAAAGTCAATTTCATTCCTAAAACACGTTTACTGAAATCGGGCGGGGGCTCATTGATTCCAACTGCATGGATTAGGCGCCCAATAATTAAAGTAATGCCTGGAATCACCACCAACCACCAGGGCACTCCATTCAATTCAAGGCAAGCAATCAAGATGAGGCCAAATGGGACATATTCCGCAAAGTTTCCCTGGGCACGTATAGCCCTTTCCAACTCTTCGTGACCACCGCTTCCTAGGCCAATCTTGTTCTTTCTTCTGAGTCCAATAACAGCAAAAGAGAGTCTGACAAAGATGATCGTTAAAACAGCGGCAATGATAGAGGTGACTAACAGCATTGCTTTCTCCTTAAATAACTTCCAATACTTTACTCAAGGAATCGCCCTCGTAGTTTGGCTTTTCGCCTAACTCCTCAAAAGGGTGTCCAAGACGATTGACCCAAAACACATCAAAGCCATACCACTTGGCCGCTAGAGCATCCCAAGCGTTACTCGATACAAAAAGAATTTCTTCTTTCTTGACGGGGAATGCTTTTAATAAAAGCTCATAGGCTTGGGGAGCAGTTTTAAATAGGCGCACATCTTCAATCGTCACAACCTTATCTAGGTAAGGCTTTACTCCATTGCTCTCAACTACGGTAGCAAGCATCTCTCTACTGCCGTTAGACAGAATGGCGGTAGATAAACCTTTTTCTTTAATAGCTTTGAGAACGCTCACACTATCTTCAAAGCCAGTCAGTTTTGCATACTGATCCATTAGGCGTTTTTCATATTCTGGTGTGAGATTTAAGCCCATGCGCTTACAGACATATCGTAGCGATCGAATCGTCAACTCCCAAAATGGGAGGTAGTGTTTACTGCCGTTCGGGTTGGGATCGCTCATGGTGACAAGGCGAGTGTATTCAATTTGACGATCTCGCCACATCAAGGCGAATGCTTGGCCATGCCCTGGAAATAGTTCTTCTGCCAATTGCCCCATGGAGTACACATCAAATAGTGTTCCATAAGCATCAAAGGCTATTAACTTATACATACAGTCTCCTACTTTTTATCGTGAATTTATATTGTCGTTTAAAACGATACTTCTTGGTAAAGCCGTCTTGGCTAGGAGCCCTTCTTCCGTCTGGCCTAAACAATAAAACCACCGTAGGGTGGCTTTATTGTTTCTTGGAAACTTTGAGCGTTATAGTAGGAATCGCAAAGCGAGACTTTATTTTTTAGCCTTATATTTTTGTATAGCTTCTTTTAGATCCGAATATTCCTCGCATCCAAAAGTACAGGCTTTATCTAATCTCGCCAATAAAGCCTCCGCCCCCGGCAAGTCATTATTGATTAACTTGAGTTTTCCATAGTACTCAAGAGCACCTCGATGACTTGGATCAATTTTTAATGCGGCTTGATAATACTTTTCAGCCCCAACCAAATCAGGCGGCTGTTTTTTACGAAGGCTGTAGCCCAGTAAATTATTCCAATCCGCTGAACTTGTGTCATTGGCGGAGCGTAATTGTTGGATTGCCAAATCATATTTTTCAGCTTTAATGCTAGCCCTTGCTTCGGTTAGCCATGCTGGGTCTGACTTAGCGGGTGCAGTATCTGCAGCCCAAGAAGTTCCCATCAAAGATAGAAGTAGTAATAACGTAAATGATAGATATTTCATTGCGCTCCTTTAAGTAAGCTTATTTATCTATCTATAGCTGGGGGCTTAGATAGATGGTGTGCGAAAGATATTCCCCATTTTTATTCACCTTCACTAAAACCATATCACCTACACCAACTACTTTTCCGGTGTAGGCCTGAATATTCACATGGTGTGTTACCAGAATGAGTGGTGTCTTAGATTGCTTGGCTAGCTCATTCTTAATGAACCCCTCTAATGCTTTCGTTTGCTTCTTTTCTAAACTCATATCATCGAAAAAGGATCCGAGTGACGGCTCAATTTTTACCGGGCCCTGATTCAAAAGATTGGCCGTATCTATACATCTACACCATGGACTACTAAATACATCCGCCTTTTGAATGCCTTGGTTGCTGAGCCATGCGCCAATTGCCTTAGATTGCCTTTTGCCGTAATCGCCTAAGTTACGCTGAGTGGCACATTGACCAATGACATAACCAGCAGGGTCTCCATATCCAGGAGCATCAGCATGCCTCATCAATAAGACATGCTGGCCATCTTGTAAATCATTCGCTAAAGCTGCCATTGCTTGCTCCATAAAGCATAGGCTAGTCAGCATAAAAATAAGGGGGGTGATTATTCGACCAAAGCGAGTCATAAAAATAGAGTGGTATTTGCCGATAAGAAGTCCATCCTAATCGACAATGCACATTTCTGCCGAAGTAAAACTAAAACCCGAAGGTGGTTTTGCTAGCTCTTAAAGGTCTGGGACGGACTCGAGCGGGGCACGGAGATGGAATCCTGATACCTCTATAGAATAGATTTAAGCTAATTAACACCTAAAAGGCAAGCCTTCATGCACGACATTCACACCATCATCAATACCCTTAATCTCGAACCCCATCCTGAGGGGGGCTTCTACAAAGAAATGTATCGATCGGAAACAAAAGTTAAGGATTTAATAGGTTCCAGCAATAAAAGCGCCCTTACCAGCATTTACTATCTGCTTGCAGGAAAAGATTTTTCAGCTTGGCATCGAATTCAATCTGATGAAACTTGGTACTTTCACCTTGGGTGTGATGTGCTCATTTATTTTTTTGATGAAAATAAATTGCTGCGTACTAAGCAAATTGGGATTACATCAAAGAATTTGCAAGCCACAATTCCTGCCCACACTTGGTTCGCCGCAAAGCCGCTGAGTGAAAATGATTTCTCCCTTGTTAGCTGTGCCGTAGCTCCCGGCTTCGAATTTGATGCCTTTGAAATTGCAAAGCGTGAAGAGCTAACAAAAGAATTTGGGGGTTCGGTCGAGAATATGCAGATTACTCATGGGCTAACAAGGGCCTAATTCTTAGCCTCTAAACATAAAATAGACTGCGCCCAACAAGCAGAGGCCAGCCCAAATATAGTCTGTCTTAAATGGTTCGCCCATATAGAAAACAGCAAACGGTACAAATACGCTGAGCGTAATCACCTCTTGTGTAATCTTGAGCTGTCCCAGAGAGAAGTATTGAAATCCAATACGATTAGCCGGGACCTGAAAAGCATACTCAAGCAAAGCAATGGCCCAGCTTGCGAACACGGCAATCCACCAAGGCTTAGAAGATAAATTCTTAAGGTGGGCATACCAAGCAAATGTCATAAAGACATTGGAAAGCATCAAAAGACCAACAAAAGAAAGTGGGCCAACAAGTTTAGATAGGCTGATCATCCCGCAATACTAACGACTTACCTAAATAAATGAAAAAACTACCTGCAGATGGTTTTGGTATCTCTTTGAGGTCATGACGGAATCAACCTAGATCTAGGATGCATAACTCCAATTATTCTTCAAGGGCATAACTTACTTCTATCTTTTGCAACTGTGGCGTTTCATGGGTGTATTTCAAAAAATTTTCTCGATGCCTTCTATAGAATAAAAGCCCCTCTTTAAGACTGGCTACTGTGGCCCCCTGTTCGAGCATCTTGTCCCATAGATTCCAATCCTCTTGAGGATGATTGCCATCCTCATATCTCTTTTTATAGCCAATTTTTTGGCCTAAAGCTGTTCTATACATCATGGATCCGTGGTGCTGTTCTTGGCGACTCCAATACAAATCACCCTGATGAGGAAATGCTTCAACCGGTATCCGCATTAAGATGTCTTCCTTTAATTCCCCGGTAACAATCACGTCATAAGTAACAATATCGGTACTGGCATTAGATAGCTGCTCAATTGCGTCTGAACGCAGCCAATTATCAGCACCTAAAAATAAAACATACTCCGTATTTACTCTTGAAAGCATATCCTGAAAGTTATCTACAACCCCTAAATTTTTCTCCCTAATGACATACTCAATGTCAGGATATAGGGCTGGCAAATGATTGCAATCTAACCCGCCATCATCTACAAATAGAATTCTTGCTGGTGGGGTTGTTTGAGAGAGCAATGACTCAATGCAATGTGCCGCAAGGTGGCCATATCTATAGGAGGCAATAACGACAGTAATCATATTGAAAGGCATTAGAGCACAAAAGCATGACATTGCTCGCCATAAATCCAAGGGGTTATAAGAAAGCTCCCCCTGGTCGGCAAATGGAATAGCTTATTTACAGGTCAGACCCTCGGGCGACTTATGTTGTGCGGCTCTTTGAGCCATCAACTCAAACCGTCCGCGAATACTATTTCTCATAAAATACTCAATGACTGATGATGGAATCAACGAGTCTGGCTCTACTAATGCCTCATACTTAAAGCTCGTTTTGCCCTTGTCTGAGGTCAGTCTCCAGCTACCCCTATATAACTTTGTATCCCCACTAATTTGCTCAAAGGTTAATCCTCTGTTGGGTGTCTCTGTATATTCAACTGTAGACTTCATCTCAATAGCAAAAAAGAGGATATTTTCTTCTATCACCCTATAAACACGCACCTTATTACCAGCCCTAGAGATCACTTTTGATTCGAGTATTCCGGGAATATTTTTTGCGCCTTCATATGCAGTAATAAAAGAAAAAGCATTACAGATGTTGGTAGGAACTACATAGTTTGCTTGGATCTGAAAGCGCCCTTCAATTTGGCTGACGCTCACCTGGACATCAAAGGGATTTGCGTTCTCTTGAGCATGGCCCTGGGATATGAGCAAAACTAGGGCTAGAGGAAAAATCCATTGCATTCTTAAATTTTAGAGGCTAATTGATTTGTTGTTTTAAAGGGCGCTTCATGCCCGAGATACCCCAGACTCATGAAGCGCAATTCTGCCAAGCCCCAAAAGAAAATAGCCCAACCAGTGGGCTATTGAGATTCTTGGTGGCTCGGGGTGGAATCGAACCAAAGACGCAAAATTTATTTAGCCTCCACCATAGCAGGCTGGTGGCATTTCCCATAATGGCTTTTGCTGGCTAAAATTACAATTAAGGCCAACTGGAGAGGTGGTGCTTGCAAGGCAACCGCTCAGAATTAAAGCGAATAAAGTTAATAAAAAAGCCCTGAACAAATTTTTCATATGAATAACCGCTTATTAATTTATTTAAGGCCCGATATTAAATTAAAAACAGTCCGAAGTTGATTTTGGTTTTTCTTGGTGGCCTAGGCCGCAATCAACCGGGGCTAGAGGATATTTAGCCCTGATGGCCCTTCAAATAGTCCAAGACCCATGCCGGATCAGCATCACTTGGGAAGATGGGATAGTGAACCGCCTCAATCAAACCGTTATTCGCAATTAATGTAACCCGCTTTAGCAATGTCATACCAGCGGCCACAAAGGTAGGCATATTCAATGCCTTTTGAAATTGATAGTTTGCGTCACTAACAACTGGAAATGGCAGATGGAGTCTATCGGCCATTTCTCTTTGATATTCCGTAGATTGGACACTCAAACCCACAACGTCTGCGCCTAATGTTTGAAGCTCTTGATAGTGATCTCTAAACGAACAACTCTGAGGTGTGCAACCTCTTGCCCCAGGAATTTGGTCCCAACCATCCGGCAAAGCAACATTAGGCTGTCCCGTCATTGGATAGCAATAAATCACCAACTTTCCTTTGATATCCCCAAGATTGATGGTCTTGCCATTAGTGGCATCTAATAAAATATTGGGCAGCTTCATTCCCTTCAAATGATTAGTTGAACCATCATCTTGGGGAATGGGCAGGCCTGTAGGGAGTTGGTTTAGATTTGTCATAGAGAAATACTACACATAACAAAAGCTCCATACAACCTGAAGGCTAAATTAAAAAACCACCCGAAGGTGGTTTTGGTGCTTCTTGGTGGCCCAATACGGAATCGAACCGGGCACTAAGACATGGACTCAGAGTCACTCAACATTAATCGCAAGAACTAAAAGTTGAGCGCAGAAACAAAGAGCGATAAAACGGTAATGGTCGAAAATATAGCAATAAATACGATGGCCATATTTAAATATATTTTGGCTAATTTATTTTTGGTTTCAATTACATTTGTATGGCTCATTGGCTACTCCTTGGTAAGAAAGTATTTGAATGTTTTTAATTTTACCCAATTTAGTTCTTTCTGCGCTCCCAAATGAAAAAACTACCTAAAGGTGGTTTTAGTGCCTCTAGGTGGCCCGGGGCGGAATCGAACCAGAGCACAGGATGCCCTATCCTATCTCTAGACTACTTCCAGCTAAGATTCAATTTCTTATGGGAAGCGGCGCAATCTCGTAAGTAGAGGTTAATAAGACTTTGATACGGAATGCCTACCTCTGCTGATACTGATTTGAAGTAGGTCACGGAGTCTTCGTCTAACCGAATCGTAATAGGCTTCTTGAGCATAGAAGCATATGGATTTTTACGAGATTTTGAGAAATCATATTCTTTACGCATCTTTATCACCTTTAATAAGCTTTCGACTCTTTAGGGGTTGCCTTACGAGCCGAAATAATACGAATGACATTACCTTCACTTCGATAGCAATGGCAAACCAAAATCACTCGAAGGGTATGACTTACACCTAGCAAGATAAATCTTTCTTCATCCTCCGAATGGTCAGGATCAGAGATTAACTTAGCACTTTCATCATAAAACACAGATTTTGCTTCTTCAAAAGAGACGCCATGCTTTTTTAGATTGGCCGAGGCTTTTCTGGGCTCCCATTCAAATCGAAGCAATGTCATATGTACATTGTACATATTAAAATTAGCGGGAACAAGTCCGCCCGATCAAAAGAAAATGCCCCGTATATAGCAGGGCATTATTAAGCTTGGTGGTCCGGGGCGGAATCGGCCGGAGCCCAGGACACCGGATCCCCTTATCGATTTATTCGATTACCAAGTTCATTTAAATTCGTTGGACTGATAGCCACACAAGGAACAAGATAATTACGTCGCAACAAACATGAATATTCTCGTCAACTTCATGGCAGGCGTATAGACGTCACAAAATAGGATTAGCATCAGAATGAACCAATTTCCGCTAGATCAGTTAAGCTGAAATAGTCAAACAAAATGATTTACTTAAAAGGAGATCAATATGACATCAAAAGGCACATGCCCGATCGCTCATGGAGCAAATACTGAATCTGGCAATACCCCAATGTCTTGGTGGCCGCAGGCGCTCAATCTTGACATTCTCCACCAGCACGATACAAAAACAAATCCACTGGGGCCATCGTTTAGCTACCGAAAAGAACTCAAAAAGCTCGATGTCAAGGCGCTTAAAAAAGATATCAAGAAACAACTCACTACCAGTCAAGATTGGTGGCCAGCTGATTGGGGTCACTATGGCGGTCTGATGATCCGTATGGCTTGGCACTCTGCTGGTACCTATCGAATTGCCGATGGAAGGGGCGGGGCAGGCACAGGGAATCAACGTTTTGCGCCACTCAATTCTTGGCCAGATAACGCTAACTTAGATAAAGCCCGTCGTCTCTTATGGCCAATCAAAAAGAAATACGGCAACAAGATCAGTTGGGCAGATCTGATGATTTTGGCAGGCACCCTCGCCTACGAGTCCATGGGCCTTAAAACCTTTGGCTTCTCATTTGGTCGCGAAGATATTTGGCATCCTGAAAAAGATATCTATTGGGGCTCAGAAAAAGAGTGGCTCCAAAAAAGCGGCGGCGAAGGTTCTCGCTATTCAGGTGAGCGTGATTTAGCCAACCCATTAGCCGCAGTCATGATGGGGCTCATTTATGTCAACCCAGAAGGGGTTGATGGGAAACCTGATCCATTAAAAACAGCTCACGACATTCGTGTGACATTTGCTCGTATGGCCATGAATGATGAGGAAACTGTTGCGCTGACTGCTGGTGGGCATACCATAGGCAAAGCCCACGGTAATGGCAATGCGGCAAACTTAGGCCCAGCACCTGAGGCGGCGCCGATTGAGGAACAAGGTCTAGGCTGGATGAACCACAAGACTCGGGGCATCGGTCGCGATACGGTTACCAGTGGCATTGAAGGTGCTTGGACAACAAACCCAACTCAATGGGATAACGGCTACTTCAAGTTATTGCTCAATTACGACTGGGAATTAACTAAGAGCCCGGCAGGCGCATGGCAGTATCAGCCCATCAACATACAGGAAGCAGATAAGCCAGTTGATGTAGAAGATGCTTCGATTCGCACCATGCCAATGATGACTGATGCTGATATGGCCATGAAAATGGATCCTGAATATCACAAGATCTCAGAAAAGTTCAGCACAGATCAGGCATATTTCTCTGAAACATTTGCCAGAGCTTGGTTCAAGCTCACTCACCGCGATATGGGCCCTAAAGCAAGGTACTTTGGTCCA